>Ga0111193_1057_pt1 | contig 12520 bp, 7 predicted proteins | sample DeeMarSWOR324_28_FD_80361 | JGI IMG/M metagenome (GOLD analysis project Ga0111193, IMG submission 80361) | candidate division BRC1 bacterium SM23_51 | reverse complement strand
ATGCCGATCGGCAGTGATGTCAGTTTGAGCCAGCGAAACAGTGGAAAGAAATACCATTCCGGTTTGATATGCAAAGGCGTTTCGTCAGGGTTCGCCGGTTCGCCAAGCGGTGCCGGCAAAACGATTGCAAGCATGGTCAGAAGGGTCAGTACGAAAAGGCCCACCATGAGCTCCGTTGTCACGTGGTCGGGGAAAAACGCAAAGTGGCGATTGGGGTCAAAACGGCGCTTTCCCGCGAGGTCCTCCTTGATCGTAAGAGGCGTTTGTTGCACCTCCAGCGGCGCTTCGACTTCCATGATGCCATGGACTCGGAAAAGAAAAATGTGCAATGCCAGTAGAATCAGGATCAGGGTCGGCAACGCGCCAACATGGAAAACGAACAGCCGGGTGAGCGTTGTGGGGTTTACGGTTTCCCCGCCGCGAAGCAGGCGGGCAGCCCACGTTCCCAAAACCGGGAATTGATCTGCGATGTTGAGTCCGACCGTGGCTGCCCAGTAGGAAAGCTGGTCGTAGACCAGGGCATACCCCGTGAAGCCGAAGGCGAACGTCGCGAACAGGAGACCGACTCCAACCACCCAGTTGAATTCGCGCGGCTTGCGATAGGCGCCGGTGAAAAAAACCCGCACCAGGTGGAGGATCACTGCGATCACCATGAGGTTGGCACCCCAGTGGTGCAGAGAGCGAATCCACCAGCCGAATGGCAGTTCTTCATGGATCGTGCGGACGGATTCCCACGCATGCGTGGGCGATGGCACATAGTAGAACGTCAGCAGTATTCCGGTGACAACCTGGATGGCCAACAGTATCAGGGGGGTGCCGCCAAGGCAAAACCACCAGTTCTTCATATGTTTCGGTATGGGCTCTCGCGACAATTCCTCGAAAACTTCCACGTTCACCGGGATGCGCTCGCGCAGGAAGCGTAACCATCGCGGAATGGTGGGGTCTTCGCGATCCACCTTCACGCCTCCTTGACCGGAACAACCGCAAAGATGTTGTCGCCTTCGATTCTCGTGGGAAACGAGGGCAACGCAGTTGGCGGCGGTCCCGCGATCACTTGTCCGCTCTCATCAAACCGGCCCATGTGGCAAGGGCACAGGAAGTTGCCTGCCGCAGGATCCCATTGCACGTGGCAGCCCAGGTGGGGACAAACGGACGAGAACACTCGGACCTCGTTCTCGGCGACACGCACGGCGATCAGAGCATTTCCGTAGACGTTGTTTAACATTCGGCTGGTGCCCACCGCCAGCGCGCCGAGTTTGCCAACCAGTGTTTCTTCGGTGCGGTGCTCTTGCGGCGGGACGAGGAACCGAAACCCCCAGGCTGCCGCAAGCGCAAGTCCTGGAATCAAACCCGCGGCCATGGAGAGGTTGGCTAGGAAGTCGCGGCGCGAGTCACTCTTCGACATGGTCGCGCTGTCTCCTCGGTATCGGTTTGTTCCCTTTCGCCATCGCTTTGGGGACTGGCCGCCTCGAGCAGATCGCCGCGAACCCCGATTTTGATCAGCGTCAGCGGGATCGCTTTGGCGGAACCTCTCAGCGCCAGTTTGACAATCTGCACCAGGCCGAAGCAACAAGGAACTTCCATAAACGCAACATCTACTGCCCGGATGTCGTTTTGGCGTAGTATCTCCGTGAGCTTCTCGCAGTAGAATTCTCTGTCATCGAGTTTGGGGCAGCCGATCAGGAGGACCCGTCCAGAGAGCAATCGCTCGTGGAAATCGGCGAAGGCAAATCCGACGCAATCGGCGGCGATGAGAAGCCGGGCGCCTTGGAGATAGGGCGCGTTGGGAGGAACAAGACGTAGCTGCACGGGCCAGTTGCCCAGCTGGGATGAAGTCGTGTCGGTTCGCGAATCGGCCGTGCGTGCAGCCTCCCGTCTGCGCGAGTGCAGCACTTGGGCCCATGGAGACTGGCCGCCTGACCTGTTCTGCTCCCGTCTGCGCGAGTGCAGCACTTGGGCCAGCAGACCGGGACAGCCGGCGGGAGGTGAGTTTTGCGCGGTCGGCGGCGGTGCGTTTTCCATTGTCTGATGGCTGTTCAGGGCTGCCAGGCGACGCGCGACAGCCTCGGCGTCGAATTCCTCGGCCTCGCGCTCCTCGATGAGAATCGCGTCGCGAGGGCACTGGCCAAGACAGGCGCCAAGGCCGTCGCAATACGATTCGCTCACCAGTCGCGCCTTGCCCTCGACGATTTGAATGGCCCCTTCGGGACAGGCGTCAACGCACAGACCGCACCCATCGCATTTCTCTTCATCTATTGGGCCAGTTGGAACAGTGTTTTCGTGGCCATATGCTCGCGGAGTCGTTTGCTGACTTCAGGCAAGATTTCACCGAAGATGCATTGTTTGCGGTCACAGATCGGTGTGCCGAACAGACAGCGAGCTGAGGAGAGAGCACCCTCGATGGCCTCGTAGACATCCAGCAGAGTGATTTTCTTGGCCGGTTTTCCCAGTGTGAACCCACCCTTTGGGCCGCGGGTGGATCGGAGCAGGCCGACTCCGGCCAGGCGCTGGAGCACCTTGGCCAAGTGGGCCTCTGAGACATCAAGCGCGGAGGCAATGGTTTTTGCCGAAACGGGCCCATCGGTATTCTCGGCCACGAAGAGCATGGCGTGAAAGGCGATCGAGGCGGCTTCGGACAGTTTGAGAACAGTTGACATGGCTGGTTTCCTAATCAAGCATTCGAGTACCTAAATACCAGAATCTCCCGATCCGTCAAGCGAAAAATTCAACTTTTTTGGCTGTTCCGGATTTGCTGTGGGTAGCTCCTCTTGGAGCGCTTACAGGCCGAAGAGCGACCGTGCCCGCCGTATCCGCCGTACGGCGGACGCTCTTGCCGGACTCACCACTGCTGAGTGCCGTAGGCACGACCGACAATAGCCCGGTGCCTAAGCACCGGGAAGAGAGCGGTCCCGGTCGAACAGTGCTGAAGGTGCGACAGCCACCCACACCAGAACCGGAAGAGCCACTTTTTTGCCGCCTCAGACTGTCCGCCAGTCCTGCTTCAGGTGGGGAAGATGAAGATGTGGACTGCGGTGGACCAAGATCGGAAGCAGTGGTTGGCTGCTTCGGGCCGAAATTGTCGGAAAGCTGCCTTGCGGGGGCTTGCTAGCCGAAACGGTAGTGCTTGCGGACCTTTTGGGCGACGGACCAGACGCACTTGAGGCCCTTGGGGAAGACGACCAGGTCGCCCGCGGCGAAGTGAACGTCGCCCGTGTCCGTTTTCACCGTCACGTCGCCTTCGAGAATGTAGCAGGTTTCCGTCTCGTCATACTGCCAGTCGAATTCCGACGGATCGCACTCCCAGGTCGGCCAAGTGCGAACGGCCATCTGGTCGAGTTCCTCTTCGGTCGGTTTCCTCACGGTAATTTCCACTGGTTCTGCCTCCCGGGCGAAATCGTGGGACCCACAAGTGGTGCGCGACTGCCCGCGCGCGTTCACAACACTCGTCACCCTGACGCCGGTGGAGCATGTTGGATGGTAGCGCCAGGGGGATTTGAACCCCCGTTTTCGCCGTGAGAGGGCGACGTCCTGGACCGGGCTAGACGATGGCGCCACCTGGGACCGCGCACGCTGAAACACAGAGAAAGCCTCCTGCGCGCGAGGCGACTGTGACCCTTAGGGGAAAACCTGGCCGCCAGTCAACCCTTTTCCCTTTTGGCAAAAGAGGGTAGGGGAGTCGAGTTTGGGGTTGCATGTCGGAGCGGGACTTGCCAGTTGAGAGCCGGCCGGGTATGGCCAGCCACGCGGCACGTCCGCAAAACCACTTGGGCACAAGGAGGGAGCAATGCGAAAGAAACCTCGCCATCCAGTCATTTCGGGCCTCGTGTTTGGTCTGCTGGTGGGTGTCAGTTGGCTTTCGACGCGGGTCAACGCTGAACAGGTGACGCTCTATCGCGACACGTGGGGCGTCCCGCACGTCTATGCCGACACCGACGCGGGAGCGGCATTTGGCATCGGCTATGCCCAGGCCGAGGATCGCCTCGAGCAACTGTTGCGCAACATCCGCGAAGCCGAGGGCACGATGGCCGAGGCGTTCGGGCCAAAGTATGTTGAGCAGGATTACCTTCGCCGGCTGGCGCAGCACCGCAAGGTATGCAGGGCAAAATATGACCAGCTGTCGGCCGAGGTGAGCCGCGCGCTCGAGGCCTTCCAGGCTGGGGTGAAGCTTTACATGGCGGAGCATCCCGAGCGGGTCCCCGACTGGGCGCCCGAGTTGCACCCTTCGCAGGCGATCGCGGTCGCCCGCTATGTCATCTTCCACTGGCCGCTGGGCACGGCAATGAGCGAGCTGGGGCAGCGCAAACAGGTCCAGTTCGACTTTTCGTCGAATCAGTGGGCGGTGCGTCCCGAGCGCACGGCCGATGGCGCGGCGATGCTTTGCATCGATCCACACATCGGCTGGAGCGGCGTTTTTCGTTTCTACGAGATGCGGCTCCACGGCGAGCGGCTGCACATTTCGGGTTTCGGCCCCGTCGGAACGCCGTTGATCGGCTTGGGCCACAACCGCCGTTTGGGCTGGGCGTTCACCACGGGCGGTCCCGATACGACCGATGTTTACGCCGAACAAATCAATCCCGATAATCCCAAGCAGTATCGCTACGATGGGCAGTGGCGCGACATTCGGACCGAAGAGGAAGAAATCCGTGTTCGCCAGCCCGACGGCTCGATTCGTACGATCGTGCGCGAGATCGAGTACACCCATCATGGGCCGATTGCCTTGCGCGAGGGCAATATCGCCTATGCGGTTGCCTGTCCCTATCTCGATCAGATTGACCTGCCGACCCAGCTGCACCGGATGTGTCTGGCGAGCAATCTCGAGCAGTTCAACGCCGCGCTTGGTATGTCTCAGATGATGGAGCAAAACTGCATGTACGCCGACGACCAGGGCAACATTCAGTATGTGCGCACAGGGCGGGTTCCCATTCGTCCGGGAGGCTATGACTGGCGACGGCCTGTGCCAGGCAACACGTCGAAGACCGCGTGGCTCGGCACTCACAGACAGCGAGACCTTGTGCAGCTGCTCAACCCGCCCACGGGTTACATGCAGAACTGCAACATCGGCCCCGATACAATGACGCGCAATTGCCCGATCCGGGCCTCTGACTATCGCACTTACATCTATGGCGCGCGGCCGGGACAGACAAACTCGCGCGGCAGACGCGCGGTCGAACTGCTCGACGCGGATGACGATCTGACGACCGAAGAGGCGATTGCCATTGTCAATGATACGCACGCCGATGCGGCCGAAGCGTGGCAGCGGGCGATCGCTCAGGCTGCCGAAACCTACCGCGATCAACCGCGCGTCCAGGCTCTGGCGCCGGCGTTGGCCATCCTGGCAAAGTGGAACGGCCACATGGACAAGGACAGTGTCGGTGCGACCCTCTTTCGCCTCCTGCACGACCAGCTTCGGCGGCGACGTGATGAGCGCATCAGTCGCGACGAGGTCGTCGCCGGCCGGCTCGACCGCGACCAGCAGCGCACTGTGCTTGAAGCGCTCGAGGGGGCCGTCGGGCTTTTGCAGAAGGAATACGGACGCATCGAGGTGCCCTGGGGCGAGATTCACCGGGTCACGCGCGGCGACGAGGATTTCGCCTGCAGCGGGGGCGACGGGGGCAGCGGGATGACCTTGCGTGCGGTCGGTGCCGACCGGGGCGGTAAGAAGTTTGTCGGCCGAAGCGGCCAATCGTGCACGCAACTTGTGGTCTTCAGGAAGACGGGTGCGGAGTCGTGGAGTGTGACGCCGTGGGGCCAGAGTGACGACCCGAAGTCGGCGCACTATGCCGATCAGGCCGAGAAACTGTTCTCCAATTCACGGCTGAAACCGACCTGGTTCAACAAGGCCGATCTTCTGGCCGGTAATGTCGAGTCGAAGAAAGTTTTGACCTACGAGCCGTAGGTGCCAGCGAAAGCACTTCGCTAGCGTCCTGCCAAATCAGCGACCAAGTGCTCGGTTTGCTCGATGACGATCCGCTCCATCGCCGGGCTCATCGACATGTGCGGCTCGTAGTAAGTCATACGAAAATCGCACTCGGGCACGATGTAGCCCAGCTCGTCCTCGCCTAAGCCGATGACAATCTTGTACTTGCCCGGCAGGATCGTATTCAGCGGCTTGAGGACGACATAGTTCTCGGAGTGAGTCGGTCCCTGGTTGGGATCGAATCCCGCGGGCAGGCCGATCTCGAGCTCGGGGTTGAGCTCGCCGGGAACCGTCAGGAAGTCGATCGGTCCCACGCGCAGCAGCGTCATTCGCGTTTTGACCTGGATCGGCCCGGCGAGATCCGCCGTTGGTTTGCCATCTGTGTCATAGATGGCTCGACGGACGAGTCCGACTATCATGGAGTGGGCGAGTCGTTCATTCTTTGGTTCCACGAAGAACTCGCGCGTGGCGAAACGGACATCGGGCGAGACGAGTTCTTCGCCCGACCCGGCCAAGATTTTCTCGGCGCGCTCGGCCAGAAGCCAACCGATTCGCGCAGCCCGTTCGGCGCTGTCGCGCGGGAGATCGCGGCCATCGGCATCCTTGAGAAGTCCCTGGGTTGGCTGCTGCTGCGTGCCGAGCGAGCTGTTGATGTAGACGCACGTGCCGCCCCAGTCGCGTTCGAGCTTGGCGATTGTTGCCGCGCAGAAGTCGGGGCTGAGCGAGTTGTTCTTGCCGCTCATCGTTTCGGGGTGGGCCGACCAGACGACGACGCTGCCAAGCGTGCGTTTGCCATCATTGCTCACAGCGCGGATGACCTGGCAGAGATCGTCGGTGATCCGGGGTTGGCGGTCATCCTGGTGCAGGTCGGCCACCGGTGCCTCCGCCACGGTCAGCCTGGCGGGGGCGAGCTGAGCGACGGCGTCGGCGACGGCGCGGGCGCCTTGCTCGCAGACAAACTCAATGTACGCGGGATCAGCGCCGGAAACGCCCCTCGGTCCCCAGAGGCCGATGGTGTCGGGACCGTCGTGCGTGTGAGTGCAAGCGACGACAAGGCAGTCGATGCCCAACGCGGCAGGCAGTTTCTGGCGCAGCCGGTCGCAATCGTGATTCATCAGGCCGATCAGATCGAGAACCACGATGCCCACGCGTGTCGCGCCGCGATCGAATACGACGGCGCGCGCCCAGAGCGGATCGCGAACCGAATTGGCCGGACGCGGTTCGCCCCGACCGGCAATGAAGATGGCATCGAACCGGCCGTTGCCGTTGGCGTCCACGAACTTCTCCGGCCCGCCGTTCGGGTCGTTCATGTCGCCGTTGAAAAGGAAATTGTTGTTCGAGTCCGTGAAGGTTTCGGTGATCTTTGGCGTGATGGACGCCTTGCCGAAGCCGACCCGGAAATCGCCTGCCGACTCGCCGCTGGCGCTTCCTCGCGCGACAAGTAAAACCAGAGAAGCCGAGAGGATTGTAGTGAGGTGTCGCATATCTGCCTCCTATGTTTGCGAGAGTGCAGCCGCCAATGGGCCGCGAAAAATGAATTGCGTTTTTGCGCTTCGACGCGATCTTGCACGAGCAAGATGCCCGTGTCGCCGCCAGCCGGTTCGTGTCGGCCAAGCAGCAAGTGGCGGAACTATCTTCCCCAAAGGCCATTGTGTCCAGAAGTAATTGCGACGCCCCCTTGTGCAGCGGCTTTCGCGCGATAGGATCGGTCACGGGACTGTGGATCGACGCCGAAACGGCCGTTTCTTCAACAACCGATGGTCCTATTTTTGGATTGCATCTCGAAGGCCGCGCAAGTACCGTTCGCCACCGTCAGGGGTAGAGACATCATCGCAGTTGAGACAAAGCAAACTGGGTCAGGGACGCGGGGACTTCGACTCTTGCGCTGAGTTCATATTCCCGGCGGTCGGTTGGGGAGGAAGGGCGCGCTTCAGCCTCGGGTTTGGATGAGTGAGGTAACGACAGTGGACGGCGACATGTACCTGGGGCTCGACGTCGGCTCGGTCAGCGTCAAGGCCGTCCTTTGCGACAGCGCGGGCGAAATCCTCGAGCATCACTACCAGCGCCATAACGGCCTTCCCTACGAGACCATGCTTCGGCTGTTGCGCGATCTGTTCGGGCGGATCGCGCCCGAGCGCGTCCGTGCGGTCGGCACTACCGGGACCGGTGGCGAGACTCTGGCCGACGCGCTCGAATGTCATTTCGTCAACGAGATTGTTGCCCAGAGCCGAGCCGTCATGGTTCGGACGCCCCATGTTCGCACTGTCATCGAAATGGGGGGACAAGACTCGAAGTTGTTGCTTTTCGAGCAGGAGCGGCGCACGGGGCGGCCCGTCCTTTGCGACTTCTCGATGAACGCGCTCTGCGCCGCCGGCACCGGTTCGTTTCTCGACCAGCAAGCCAGCCGGCTGGGTGTCGCGATCGAGGGAGAATTCGGCCGACTCGCCCTGCAATGCGAACGCCCGCCCCACATGGCGGGCCGCTGCAGTGTCTTCGCCAAGTCGGACATGATCCATCTTCAACAAACGGCCACGCCCGTCCAGGACATCGTGGCGGGTCTGTGTTTCGCGCTGGCGCGCAACTTCCGTTCGACTGTCGGCCAGGGAAAGTCATTCAAGGCACCGGTGAGCTTTCAGGGTGGTGTGGCCTCAAACGCCGGCATGCGCCGGGCTTTCGAAGAGGTGCTCGAGCTTGGACGCGGCGAGTTGGTCGTAGATCAGTATCACCTTGTCATGGGAGCGTTGGGGGTTGCCCGTGTCTTGATAGACGAACCCGCCGTGCGGCGCGAGACAGCGCCTTGCAACCTCGGGGCGCTCGAGGCCCATATCAAGTCGCAGACGACCGAGGTCTCCGATCTCGAACCTCTCGCGGGTGCGCTGGAGCAAGAGGCGGAAGGCGAGAGGCAAGAGGCCAGAGGCCAGAGGCAAGAGGCAGCGGCTGAGAAGCTGGATGTATACTTGGGCATCGATGTCGGCTCGGTCAGCACCAACGTCGCTCTGATCGATAGCGAAGGGCGTCTGATTGCAAAGCGCTATCTGGCGACCGCGGGCAGACCGATCGAGGCGGTCCGTCGCGGCATCGAAGAGATTTACCACGAGGTGGGCGATCGGGTCATTGTACGCGGCTGCGGGACAACCGGTTCGGGCCGCTACCTGATCGGCGATCTGGTCGGCGCCGATGTGATCCGCAACGAGATCACGGCTCAGGCGACCGCCGCGATCGCGATTGACCCGAGCGTGGATACGATTTTCGAGATCGGCGGGCAAGACTCGAAATACGTCAGCATCAACGACGGGGCGGTCTGCGACTTCGAGATGAACAAGGTATGCGCGGCTGGCACCGGCTCGTTTCTCGAGGAGCAGGCCGAACGGCTGGGTTTGAACATTGAGGAGGAGTTCGCCGAACGCGCGCTTCAGTCGCGCAGTCCCGTTGCTCTTGGCGACCGTTGCACGGTTTTCATGGAATCGGATCTGCTCCACCACCAGCACGCCGGGGCAGGCAAAGAGGACCTGGTTGCGGGGCTGGCCTATTCGATCGTTTACAACTATCTGAACCGAGTTGTCGGGGATGGGCGGATTGGCGAGCGGATCTTCTTCCAGGGCGGAACGGCGTTCAACCGCGCCGTTGTTGCCGCGTTCAACCGGGTTTTGGGCAAGGTGGTGGTCGTGCCGCCCCACCACGAAGTCACCGGCGCGATCGGCGTTGCTCGGTTGGCGCGCGACCATATGTTGCCGTTCCAAGATCCACGTTCCAGGTTTAAGGGGTTTGATTGGAGCCGCCGCCGTTACGAGATCGGGACATTCACGTGCAACAAGTGCCCCAATTCGTGCGAGATTCGGCGCGTTCAAGTCGAAAACGACCGCCCCCTCTATTACGGAAGCCGCTGCGAGCGTTTTGAGGTGGATCGCGGCCACCGCGGCGAGCACCTGCCCGATCTGTTCGCCGAACGGGCGCGCGCGTTGCACGCCTGGATGGAGGACGACGACTTCCCGTCACGTGGGGCTGGCGGGCCTTCGGCTAGGGCTGGCGCGCCTTCGGCGCTTAGGCCGAAGGGGCGGGTTGGCATCCCCATGACGCTGCTCTTCCACGAGTTCCTGCCGATGTGGGGCACGTTTTTCCGCGCGCTGGGTTTCGAGGTTGTCCTATCGGGCGATACGACAAAGGCGATCATAAACGAGGGGATCGAACAGGTTGTCACGGAAGTTTGCTACCCGGTCAAGGTCGCCCACGGCCATGTCGCCGCCCTGGCGAGAGATGAGGTGGATTTCATCTTCCTGCCCAGTGTCATCAACGCTATGACACCCGACCACGGCCCGCGCGATCCGTGGAGTTTCAACTGCCCGCTTGTGCAGGCTATTCCGTACACGGTTCAGACCGCCGACGAAGTGAGCGAGCACTCTGAGCTGATTTTCAGCCCGGTCCTTTACATGCAGTCGTCGCCACGCAGCGTATTCCAGTCGCTGGCGCGCCATCGTTCGGTGTTGCGCAGTAGTCGGCGCGAAATCTGGCGGGCACTCAAGCGGGGCTATGAGGCACAAGAACGGTTTGGGCAATGGCTGGTTGAGCGTGGGCGCCAGGCGCTCGACGCTCTGGCTGCTGACGAGAAGGCCCTGGTCATCGTCAGCCGCCCATACAACGGCTGTGATGCGGGCGTAAACCTCAGCGTTCCCAAGCATCTTCGGGCACTCGGCGTGCTGGCGATTCCCATGGACATGCTCGCACTCGACCCGGTGCCGGTGCCGTCCGACTGGCGCCACATCTATTGGCGCTATGGTCAGAGGATCATCAAGGCGGCGGAGCTGGTCCGACGCGATCCGCGGCTGTTTCCGGTCTATATCACGAATTTCAGCTGCGGTCCCGACTCCTTCCTGTTGAACTTTTTCGATCGCGCCTTGGACGGCAAGCCCTATCTCCAGATCGAGATAGACGAGCACAGCGCCGACGCCGGCGTCGTCACGCGTTGCGAAGCCTTTCTTGATACGCTGGCCAATTATCGACCTTCGGCACCCGGCGAGCGGGAGCCAGCGCCCTTCGGTTCTTACCTCCACAGCTACACCGATGGCCGCAGAATCTATGTGCCGGACATGGCATCGCAAGCTTACGCGGTCGCGGCGGCCATGCGATCGGTCGGCGTGGATGCTGAGGTCATGGCGGAATCGAACAACGAGTCGCTCGCACTGGGGCGCAAGTACACGTCGGGCAAGGAGTGCTATCCGGCTCTCCTGACGGCCGGCGATATGATCCGTCAAAGCCGCCGCAGCGATTTCGATCCCGCGCGGGCGGCATTTTTCATGGGCGCGGCCGATGGCCCGTGCCGGTTCGGTCAATACAGCACGCTGCATCGACTGGTTCTCGATGAGATCGGCCTTCGCGACGTCCCGCTCTACGTTGTTGATCAGGACGAGGACTTCCGCCAGGACATTCAGCTCGCCGGCGGTCAGCAGTTTGAGCGGCGCGCCTGGATCGGCATTTGTGCGGTCGACGCTCTTGAGCGGCTCTTGCTCTCGACCCGGCCCTACGAGGTGCGTCAGGGCGAGACCGACCGGTGGTTTGCCCGCTCGGTGCACGCCGTCTGCGAAGCGATTGCGTCGGGTCGCTCGGCGGATCCAGCCCTTCGTCAGGCACGCCGAGAACATGAGCGGATTGAAACGCACCAACGCGGCTCGCGCCCCCTGATCGGTGTGGTCGGCGAGATCTACGTTCGCGCGAATCGCTTTGCCAACGATTACGTGATCGAGCGCATCGAGCGTCTGGGCGGCGAGGTCGTCATTCCTCCGATGGCAGAATGGTTGCACTATTCGCGCGATATGCGATCGCGGCGGAAATGGTGGCGGCGCGATTTCGGCGCGCTGCTGGGCAATGTCGTGCGCGGCAAGTTCCAGATCGCTCTCGAGCGTCACGTCTACGGCCAGCTCGGTCTCGAACCCGATCCCCCGGTTGCCAATACGCTCGATCTGGCGCGCCCTTACCTGGACTCCAGCTTCGAGGGCGAGGCGATTCTCACACTGGGCAAGAGCGTCGAGCTGATCCGCGATCGCAATGCCGCGGGAATCGTCAATACGATGCCGTTCACCTGCATGCCGGGCACGATTGTCACGGCTTTGATGAAACGCGTGCGTGAGGATTATCGGGGCGTTCCGGTATTGACGATGATCTATACCGGCCAGCAAAACCTCGCCAACCGCATCCGGCTCGAAGCGTTCATGTATCAAGCCCGCCGCTTCCGTGGTGCAGAACATTGAGCCGACTTCCCCACGAGGTTGCCGCCGTTCAACAGCTATCGTTCATCATTCATCGTTTAGTCGCGGTTGTTGTTGGCTTGTCTTTCTCGTCCTTGTGCCCAGCGGTGACGACTACCACGGCGCGCTTTCCGGTCGAGGCGGTCGCGTACCACGCCATCGCGGCCAGCTTTCTGGAAAACCCCCGGCTTGTTGAACGCTACGCTGACATGCTGACCTCCCATGACCTGGTTTTGCAGGCCGAAGGCGGGATGCCGAGCGGCTGCGCGGACAATCTGGCCTGGCTTTGGGCCGAGTCGCTGGCCGCACCGGCGGCTCGTGTCGCCGGATACCGCACGATCTTGGCCGGACGCAGGCGCGGGCT
>Ga0111193_1032_pt1 | contig 12627 bp, 6 predicted proteins | sample DeeMarSWOR324_28_FD_80361 | JGI IMG/M metagenome (GOLD analysis project Ga0111193, IMG submission 80361) | candidate division BRC1 bacterium SM23_51 | reverse complement strand
GCCGAGTCATCGAAGGCAGCGTCACTTTTCCAGTTGTCACCGACCGGCCCGATGGGAACGAGCACGCGCTTCTCGGCATTCTCAGGCACGAGGGTGATAGCGGTACTGCTGCCCTGTGGCGTGCGCGGGTCGGTGCCGTCAAGGGAGTAGTATATCGTGCCGGCCGTGGCATTCATCGAGAGCAGATCATCCGCGGAAATTAGCCCGCCGTGCTGATAGGCACCGTTGATATGAAAGACCGGCGCATCGACGTCAGGGTACCAGCCCTTGGATTGAAGCTGGCCCAAAACAACCTGGGTGCGGTTTGGGAGATAGTAGCCGCCACTATCGTTGACGATCCGGTTAACCTCAGGCCACCAATGGTCGTCTTTCGTATAAGGCGGATGGCGTTTGGAGTCACCCCATCGGGCCGATTCGGCGATTATCGCCATTTCGATCTGGTAGGCGCGCTCCAGCAGACGCGCCGTCGACTCGGCGGGGGTTAATATTCCGTTGTTGAAAAAGTACTTGTGTGCGCGGTCACCCAGTCGCACGCGATACTCCGGGTGGACGGCGAGCCGTTGATGGAGCCACTGCGGATTGAAGTCCTGGAACTGCTGGCCGGCCGAATATGGTCCAGTACGATCATAGCACCAGCTCCGAGTGCCGAGGGTATGCTCGCCGTCGTGCCGGAAGAACTTGAACCCGTCCGGGTTGCTGCGGTTGTATATGCCGTAGTAGTTGTTCGTACGGTTGTTTCCGAGAAAGTTCGAGATGGGCCCGTCGCAGTCTCCCACGTAGAAGGTACAGAGCATATAGTCGATGAGATTATCGACATCGACGAGCCTTTCGTACTCGGGGTTGCGGGTGCCGTCGGTGTTCAGTCCCTGCACCGGGTAGTAGGCCTCGTCGGTGTAGAACCCTTGCGTAGCGGCCTGCCAAAGCCGACGGTATGCGTCGAGAGTGCCGTCAGTGGCTTCAATTGCGTAGTAGCCACCAGGGTTGCCTCCTGTGGTTTTCACCACATCGTAATCTTCTTTAGCGCCGCCGAAATACGACTCGGCATACGAGGCTTCGGAGCGTTCCTGCGTCTGGAAAAGGCCCCAGTAGTGTCCGTTGAGATAGAGGTGGTAGTAGCCGCTTCGAGTATAGGGCTGGCCCATGTCCCGTTGGACGTCGCGCGAGAAGACCTCACGAACCATCGTGTTCTTTTCGCTGCCATCGTAGCTCCAGGAATAATTCTGGCTGGTCCGCAGGTCAAGGTTCTCCAACTCCTCGACACCTTCATCGCCGAACAGCGGGAACCTCAGCTTGGCGTCACCGTATTCGGCGCGGAAGAACAATCTGAAGGCATGCTTGGGGTTGCTGCCGCTGCGGCTGTAGCCGCCGCGAATTCTCAGGCCGGCGTTTATCTGAAAACCCTCGCTGCCGTCGGGATGGAGTAACTCCACCGATACAGGCCGCTCCCACGCTCGCCCCAAACTCCTGGCGTTTACATAAATGCCTTTGGAGGAGTCAAACAGATTTTCCAAATCCGTCACAAGCGAGATGCTGGGTATTGCCAGCAGCGCATCATCCAGAATGGACCTGTACCGAGGATCATTGACCACATCCGGGTCCATACCGTAATCGATGCTCTGTCCGTTGACATAGTCCGCGGGCCAGCCGGAGCCGGGTACCTGGCCGTTCGGTGATTGCCTTATCACATCGTCCACAAAGATGTAGGTTTGGGTGACAATATCGCTGGGCTTCCAGCCCGTTTTGACCGCGATTGCTCGCAGGCACGTGGTCCTGTTGATAGAAATGGGACCCATATAGATCGCGCCACTCGGGAAGCGTCCGCCGCCGGAAGTGTCAAACGGCTCTCTTCCATCGAGCGTGTAGTAAATTACAGCATCTTCGGTTTCGGTAGCGAGTGTCAAAAGGAAAGCCGCATCGTAAAAGCCACGCTCGTGGCTGAATTCTGCCTCGCTGACAAAACCCTGGTACACACTGACGTTCTGTGCTGCCGGGCTTGGCAAGCCGAAGAGCTGCCAGTTGTTACCGACGTCGGGGTAGCGGCCGTAGGAGACATCACCGGTCTGCTCGCCAAAGACAATACTGTCAATTAGCGTCACGCCATCGCGGTCGAACAGGCCTATCTGCTCCCCATCCGCATCGAGCTTGAAACCGGCGTGCAGACCCGCATCGGCGGTGTCGTTGTCGGCCCATACCAACAAATAGCCACCTGCGGGGATGGTGGTCAAGGCCGGGTTGTTATCCGGAATCCGCCACTTGTTGGGGATGGACAGATTATCGGTCAGATACATGCCACCCGTGTCAATCGCATCGGCGCCGTAGTTATGGATTTCGATCCAGTCGTCATACTGGCCCTGCGGGTCCTGGGCACGACTGTTGTTCGATGCCATGAACTCATTGATGACCAGCGGGATCCCTGCCTGACCCCACTGTTCGGCCAGCAGGGCAAAATCAGCTACGTTGACGCTGTCGTCGCCGTTAAGGTCGGCTGAGCTTTCTGGAGGCACCAGCCACTGCTCGGCAAAAACCTGCATATCCAGCAAATCGACCCGGCAATCCCGGTTCAGATCACCGACCGGACATTCGGCCTCCACAGAACCGATCGAAGATGCGATGAGGGTCAGAGCCAGCAGCGAAATCTTCATGTATCTACGCATTTGCCGTTCTCTTCCTCACTGATGTGGTCGATGTGCCTTTTCTATCATCCTATCAAGAGTCTAAGGTTTGCTGCCGGGAGTAGGTGGGACCGCCTGCCAGTTGTCCGGATCATTGCCTGAATGATACTGATCTGCCGAGATCCTTTGCAGGACATCCCCGGCACCATCCGCAGTCTCAGGCCAAGGCGCCACATCAGCATAAATCACCTCGTCCACAATCGCCCAAGGGACCGGGTCGCCCGGCTGATCCGGAGCCTGAGGTTTTTTCAAAGCGAGCCGTTCGCCGCTGTTGGAAAGGTTGCCGGACCAGGGCCCGACGATATCCACTCCGGGGGTTAAGGGGCCCGCATTGTATGCGGCGATGAAGGCGTTCAACCGGGCAGCGCCGGCTGCGGGGTCGAAGCCGACCACGATTAATCTGCCGTCGGCGGGAATAGAGATGCCGGTAGGGAATATGTAATCGACCGCGCCATCCAGACGCCAGGCGCCTTCGGCATTCTCCAGATCAGCCTGGCTCGGCATCGGGTTGTATAACTCAATATACTCATCGTCAGTCTCTACTGCGGGGTGATACATCAACTCATCGATCACAACGTCCGGGATAGGACTCACATTGGCCGAATCCCGCGACGGGGTCATAGTAAGCCAATAGATACCGCCATCCGGGTAACGACCCAGGGATGTATTGTCTTGCTGGCCCTTAAATCTGACACAGTCAACGACGCGGTCTTCGGAAGTGCCGGCCAGATAAGAGAGAATAACCTCTTCTCCAGCTTTGTTCAGGCCAAATCCCCTGTCGATAGGGTTATGAAAGTCCGTCACCTCATCAAAACTGATGCGAGACTCGCCGGCAATCTCAACTGCGCCGATAGTGTATTTCTTTGGCTCATCGATGTCATCACTGAGATACCAGTGACGCAGATTGATACTTGCTGAGGTGGTATTGTAAAGTTCTATCCAGTCGTTGGACTCGTGCCCCGGATGCTGTGGATTACTGTAATCGGTATGCGCCATGACTTCGTTGAGGACAACGGTGGCCACCGGTTCGGGGTCGTCCCGGCCGGGAGAGCCGCCGATGTAAGTGCTTGCGCGCCAGTTGCCGCCGTAGTTCAGCAAACCGTCAGGCTGGCCTGCCAGTGCAGAAGTCAAGGGTACCAACGAGTGCCCGCCGCCATCGGTTTGGAGCGGCCAGCCGCGACTATCACCGTACTCGAACTTGGCCACAGCCCCGTTCCAGAAATCTACAAGGCTTATGCTTTCTCCACCGTTAGCCAGCTTGCCCGTGTATTCGCCGGCGATTTTATCATACAGCCCCGTGCCATAGCGGGACTCGAAGGCAGCCCGGTTGCTGACCACCAGAACAAACTCGCCGGGGGCCAGACCGGCGACGTGGCTGTCGCTGAAATCAAACGTAACCCCGGCAACGAATGAGACAGAGGCCAAATCAATAGCTTCATCTCCCGTGTTCTTCAATTCGATGAATTCGAATTCGTCATTGTCGGTCGTATCCCAGGAAGGCGGATCGGCTGGGTTATACATGACTTCCGTGATGCGTAAATTGTTCAGGACATAAGCGGACAGCGGCTCACCCGCCACAAACTGGTTCGGCGCCGACCAGTGGCTCCACCGACCTGTGTTATCCTTCATTCGACAGCGGACCCGATAGGTACGGCCTGCCCTGACCACGCTGGCAGGAATGGTTATGCTACTGTCGAACTCTGTCATCTCCGGGCTTTCCCAGACGGCGTTGATTTCATACTTGCCTGCGGTTGTGCGGTAGCTCGGAGGAATGCTGCCCGGATCGGCCAGCTCAGCCGTCAGACGGACGTCGATGAAACAGTCGGTACTGGTGCGCGACGCGTTGTGTACCTGGATGGCGATGACATTTTCACCTTCGAGAAGGTAAGTCGGCTGTGGCAGCGCAAAGCTAAACCAGTTCTTTTCGCCAGAATGGACGCCGCTGGCAAAACCGTCATGGGGGATGTTTTCCACGGGCGTATTCTCGCCCAGCACGAACGTGTCGTTGATCCAGACATTGAACCCATCGTCGTACATCGCTTCCAGTCGGAGACTATCTATCACCGAAGGGTCATCGACCGTAAACTTCTTGCGAATGTAGAAAGACGTGTGCTCGTACCGCATATCTTCGAGCGTGGTAGCCAGGAAAGAGATTGGCTCTCCCCAGCCGATCGGGGTCGCTCCTGTCTGCCAGGACGAATCATCAAAGCCAAATTCGCGCCACGCGGTCGTATCAGGTGCTGAAGCCTCCTGCATACCTTTGAAGTATTTCCACTCGGCGCCGTCATCTATCAGCATAATAATCCCATCTTGAGGCGTGACTACCTGAGAGCCGGGGGCCACCTCTGCCATGCGCCATTTCATCGCGGCGAATGTGCCGCTGCCCTGCGGATCGCTGAAGGGACTCGTCTCAAACGTCAGGGAGTTAATTGGATAAGTAGATGGACAGGTTGCTGCGATCGTGGGGGTATATGGAATGTCAGAGTCTCTGCAAATAGAATTCATGCGGCTCTGCCGCTCGACCACGAAGTCCTTCATTACCTGGACCATACCCTCAAAACTCCTTGTGTACCCACGCTCCTGGGCCTCCTCGTAGAACCGACCTTGACCGGCCTTGAACGAAGCGTCCCGGTTTAGATATTGAGGATAGGCCCCGTTGCCCACTACCCAGTGGTAATCCCACATGGCCCGATCCGCGTCCACGATCGAGAGCCCACCTCCAGGGTCATCAATTACAGCAGCGTACTCGTCGATCAACTGGTTCGTCTGCTCAGGATTGAACAGCAGATCGACGATCTCGCGGACCCGGTTCCTGCAGGCGATATTGATCTCGGAATGGTCTAACACTCCGCTTCGGCTGAAGGGATCCGACATGCTGCCGTAATAGCAGGTCCAGGTCAGGTCAACGTCCCACACGAGTTGCCACCACAGGTTGTTAGTACCCCACTCGTTCGTGGTTGCCTCGGGATTCTGATAGAAAAAATGGTTCTTGCTGGTGATATCACCATGGTGGACGGCATTGTAAATAGCATAAAGGCCGTAGTACGCTTCGAGATTGACATTTGCCCCCCACCAATCGGCTGAAGAGGAAGACTGATACCTATTCCTGAAGCTCAGGACGTCGGACTTGTCTGCGACGGCTGCGGGCCCCTGGTTGTTCTTTTTGCAGCCATCCGGATAGGCTCCATCCATCTTGTAAAGGTTACCGTCCGGCAGGTCGTGCTCGTCCAGAAATCGACCGTCCATCTGCTCGAGGGTCATGTACACGCCCCAGAAATCGCCGTCGTACTGGGTCCCGCTGTAGGTCAAAGGCGGATGTGCGGCGTTGAGGTTTCCATCTTCATGCGGCTCGTCGATGATTCTGAAATGCACCCAGTTTGTTCTCGATGTGGGGACCCCGGCCATATTGAAAAGCTTGTTCGAGAGTGCCTCGAACATACCATGCTCGCCGCGCTGGCCGAAGCTGCCCTGCTGGATACACGCCGAGAAGTTGAGCTTATCCCATTTGGTGTCATACTTTTCGCCGTAGTCGTCGCGTGCCTGGAAGCGGTGCCCACGATTGAAGTTGAACTTCCACATGTTCTTGCCCATGGCGAAGCGCCAGACACCCCCGCGGGGCCGGTAGCGGATGTGGTCATAGACTTGCCCATCGTAAACCAGCGTGCCGTGCCATTTGTACTCGTCGCCGCCGTAGTGCTCGAACCATGTGCAAGTCTCGATATCCGATTTCTTGCTGATGAGGTGGTAGACAGGCAAACTGCGCATCACCTCTGCGCCGTATTCGACCACGGGCGTAGCGCCGGGCCGGACGGCACCGTACCAGGCCGGCACTCCGTCATAGACAAAGTATGCAAAATTCGGCTGCAGATCATCCATGTACGGCACCATCAGGCCGCGCCCGCCGTTATCGGCGAACATGATACGGTAGCGTACCAGCCGACGGTGGGTCTGAATGAAGCCCGGAAGCTGCACGCTATACGTGTCATCGCCAGCGATTTGGTCCCCGTTGAGTCCGTCGTCATGCATCGCAACGTCAAGCCAGTTCGTGTTGTACAGCCAATCATTGATGCTGATATAGTTGCCGGGTTCGACGAGTTGGTAGCGCAGCGTGACACTGGCAACGCCATCGGAGTCGGTTACCTTGGCCGTAACGGTCACGACCTCGCCTGACTTAGGCTGTCTGGGAGAGTGTCTTACCTGGCGGACGTGAGGTGGGGTGTTGTCCAGATAAACCGACTCGTTGCGTGCCGCCGGTGTCGGAGAAGCGGAACGCCAACTGCCCGCTAAATCATTGTCAAGCAATGGATTAACCAGTTGGATCGAATGTCCGGAACCTGGCTGATTGGCCGGCACCGCGTCGCCCACGGTAGGCCAGGGAAACCCAAGCTGATAATCGACCCGATCCATGACTTCACCGTCGGCATTACGTAGTTCGATCCGTTCTCCGTCATTGGCAAGCTTACCTCCATCGAAAGGGCCGAATAGCAAGTCTGCAGGTACGCCAAATCTGCCACCGCTCCATTTTGAGTCAATGTGAGCTGGGCGATAAGCCACGATAATGTAGCCGTCTGCCGGCAGGGTCGAGCCAGCTGGAAACTCGTAGGAGATACCCCCATTGAGATACCAGCCGGCAAGATTAACATCCGTTGTTCCCACGTTATAGAGTTCGACAAACTCCACCAGCTCGGTTTTAATGTCGGGGTCGTAGTGAATCTCGTTGATCACAACGCTCGGCCCCATCTCGTGCCAGTTCTCAGCTAAGAGGGAGAAATCCTCCATATCGACCCGGCCATCACCATTTATGTTTGCCGAATCGCCTGGCGCATCCAGCCACTGCTCGGTAAAAAGTCGCAGGTCCAGGCAATTGACCTGGCGGTCGTTGTTTAGATCACCCACTGGAGAGGCCAAGCCCGCGGAACCGACCAGCGATATGGTCAATACCAGCGAGAGCTTGAAGATTCTCATGGTTTCCAGCACCTTTTATCTCCTTCCTATGGGGACAAACTCACACCAATTTTCTTTCAACCAATTATAGCACAAACAGGCCGTTCTTGCAAGGTTCGCTGCAACAGCTTGCATTTGGCGGGGCGAGTCGCTATGATTGGCGCCAGTTTGCCTCGTATCGATGCCGGGCGTTCGTAATTAAAGACGCAGGATATGGGAGATTGTTTAATGAAATTATTCCGTTCTCCGAAAAATCCCATCATCAGGCCTAAGGACGTCAAGCCTTCGAGGGACGACCTTGAGGTGATTGGCGTCTTTAACGCCGCGGTTACTCGCCTTGGAGGCGAGGTGATTCTACTTCTCCGCGTGGCGGAAAGGCCGATTCATCCGCCAAAGGCAGACCTGGGCCCGGTCGTACGGACTGCTGTTTATGATGTGACTGAACGCGCGCTTGTCGTAAAAGAATTTTCGAAAGACAATTCGGAAATCGATTTTTCGGACCCCAGGCTAATCATAACGCCGGCCCAGACCTACCTGACATCTATCTCGCATCTGAGGCTGGCACGCAGCAACGATGGCACCAGCTTCGAGATTGAAGATACGCCGGCGATTTTCCCGGCGAATGACTATGAGACCTTTGGCCTTGAAGACCCCCGGATCAGCCTGATTGACGGCATATACTATATCAGTTATGTCGCGGTTTGCCCGCTCGGAGTAACCACCTGCCTGGCGTCCACAAGGGATTTTATCTCTTTCAGTCGCCACGGCGTGATTTTTTGCCCTGAAAACAAGGATGTTGTGTTGTTTCCTGGAAAGGTCGGGGGCAGGTTCTACGCCCTGCACAGGCCGGTCTCTCCTTTGTTTAAGAAGCACGAAGTCTGGATTGCCGAATCCCCCGATCTGCGCTGTTGGGGAAACCACCGCTACTTGATGGGGCCCCGTCGCGATTGCTGGGACCAGATAAAGATCGGCCCCGGTGCGGTACCTTTGAAGATTGACCAGGGCTGGCTGGAGATTTATCACGGAGTGGACCGAAATAACCGCTATTGCCTTGGTGCGGTCCTACTGGCCGATAAAAAGCCGTGGAACATCTCAGCAAGGGCAGAAAAACCCATTCTCGAACCGCAGGCCGATTACGAATGTAAGGGCTTTTTCGGACACGTGGTCTTTAGCTGCGGGCTGCTCTGTGAAGCCGGCAAGCTCAGGATTTATTACGGCGCCGCAGACACGGCTATTTGCTACGCAGAGCTGTCCTTGGAAGAGATCATCAAGGGCCTGAATCTTTAGTGCCCCCGCGGTTCTACTTCGCCGAGCCAAGCACCGGGGACACAGCACCCTCCTCGGTACCCGCCTTGGCATCGATTTATGGGACTTTATCAGGTAAGTTGCCCTCAACGAATCAGTGTTGGCCTTCAAATACCGAGATCCGTTTTCTTGTACCTTTGATATTTCACCCACTTTCTGCCGATAAACAAAGATGGTCGATAGGAGATAACCCGATGAGCAGCAACAAGAATCTATTGCTTGTAGCCGCAGCCATTGCATGCGGCGTCATCTTGGTCTGGTTTTCCACTTCCATTGGGGACAGCCAGAAAACGTACGAGCTCCGGCCCCGACTAACTATCCCTGAGTACAAAACCGATGTGGTGCGCATCATCGATGCCTATGAACGTCTGATGGAACGGTATATAGATCTGACTGAAAGGAATTTGACCGGAATCGGCATGGACCTAAAAGCGGTTGTCAAAAAACTGGATTCCGTCGATGCTAAATTGACCGCGCTGTCTGCAAGAACGGCGAGGATCGAAAAGGCACTGGGCATTGAACCACAAACGATGCCTTTGCCCGATGCTCGTCAAGGATCGGAGAACGAGCATCGAGCCAAACCAGGATTAGGAAGCCAGAAATGACGTATCGGATGACGCAGAAAACCGAGCGAGCCCAGCGACAACACAACTTGCGTCCAACGGGGCAAGATGTCATTCACCGTTGTCAGGATAATCCACTCATCACGATTGAGGACCTGCCGTCTGTATGCAGCGATATTTGGAACGCCGGCGTGATACGTTTTCAGAGTGAGTATCTGTTGCTGCTGACCGTCGAAACCTTAGAAGGGTCGGGCTGTATATACGTTGCCCACAGCGCGGATGGATATGAGTTCTTCGTCGAACCGGAGCCGTTCATGACCGCATCAGAGCATGGACCGTTTGCCCGATATGAGACCTTTGGCATTCGTGACGCTCGTATCGCCAAAATCGATGCGACATACTACATCACATACGTAGCCGGCAGTGAGAGTGGCGAGCGGATTGGATTGGCTCGCACAAATGACTTTCAGTCTGTTGAGCGGATACAGCTCATCTCGGAGCCGGACACCAAGAATGGAGCGCTGTTCTCAAGGAAAGTCGCCCAGCGCTACGCGATGCTGGAACGCCCTTCGGCGGGTGGCAGCATCTGGCTAAGTTTTTCCGATGACCTGACACATTGGGGCTCCTCCACGATAGTCCTCACTCCGCGAAGCGGGTACTGGGATTCGAACCGCGTTGGCCCGGCCTCTCCACCCATAGAGATCGATCAAGGCTGGCTGCTCATTTACTACGGCGAGAAGGACACAAGCGCCGGCCCGTTGGTTCGTTTGGGCGCAGCGATCCTCGATCGAGACGACCCGTCCCGTGTCCTGGCGCGATCCAACATACCGATCCTGGCGCCTCGTGCGAGATACGAACGCATCGGCGACGTCGGAAACGTCGTATTCTCCTGCGGGGCTCTGCTGGAAGATGGACGCGAACTGAAAGTCTACTATGGGGCTTCCGACAGTTGCATCTGCCTGGGTATCGGCACGCTTGACGACATCATCCGGGTATGCCGCGAAAGTCGAGAGGAGTTTTAGTGATGGTGCATAAGCGAGGTCGAGACCTGTTGCAGCGATGGGAACACAATCCTATCATCACCCTGGAGAACGTGCCGTACCAGTGCAACACCGTTTTTAACGGCACGCCCGTGAAACTCGACGGTGACTATCTGCTTTTGCTCCGCGTCGAGGGCCAGCAGGGGTACTCCTTCTTTTGCCTGGCCAGAAGCAAAGACGGATTTCACTTCTGTGTGGACGACCGGCCCTGTATGCTGCCTGCCGAAGACGGGCCCTTCAAGATGTGGGAAGAAAACGGCCTTGAAGACCCGCGACTGACGGTGATCGACGAGCGGTATTACATCATGTACACCGCCGTCTCGCGACACGGACATCGGATCGCACTGGCCCGAACCGATGATTTCGAAACCTTTGAGCGGATTGCGCTCGTCTCCGGCCCGGGGAACAAGGACGGCGTTCTGTTTCCGGAGAAGTTCGACGGCGCTTATGCCCGCCTGGATCGACCGCTCGGCAACGATGTCGGCAGCATTTGGATTTCCTATTCGCCGGACTTGATCAATTGGGGGCGTAGCGAGCTGGTGATTGCTCCAAGAAGGCGATATTGGGATTCGACGCGCATCGGTGCCTCGGTTCCCCCTATCCGGACCGACCGCGGATGGCTGGAAATATACCACGGCTTCAAGATGACTTCTGCCGGGCCCATTTATCGCGTCGGTACGGTGATGCTTGACCTGGACAACCCGGGCGAGGTCATCGGGCGGTGCCTCAGTCCGGTGCTTTCCCCTCGCCGGGAGTACGAGCGCATCGGCGATGTCGGGAACGTGGTCTTCGCCAGCGGTGCTATTGTGGAGGACGATGGACAAGTGAAAGTGTATTACGGTGCGGCCGACACCTCCATTTGCGTGGCCACGGCGCACATTGACGAGCTCGTCGAGTCCTGTTTTGAAAGCGCTGATTCATTGAGCGATGATTTTTGCCGGCCCACCTGCCCCTACCGCCAAGCAGCGCGCTCGGCATAAACAAAAATCAGCCCGCCATCTCCTGAATCTTCGAAAAGCACCTCTCGGATCTACTGTTGCGCAGCCTAAAGTGCGTCAACCATAGGTCTTGCCGGTTTCATCCACGTAGATAGTGCCCTTCGCCTGCTTTATCACTTTGGCCGCCTTTGGCACTTCGTCCAGCTTTGGGACTCTGAATAATTTGCCGCACTTGCGACATCTTATCCTGCGGTCGGCGGTGCCGCCTTCAAGCAGCCAAACACTGTGACATGCCGAGCACCTGGCGATGATCTGCATCAGCGATCCCCTACTGAACTTCTACGAAATATTCTACCCACGAATTCCATAATCGTCCATCATAAATCTCCTTGTTGTCCTATAATATCGCCCCGCTCACAAATAGTATCACCCTCAGCATGAACAACGGAGGCCTGTGACTCCGATCGGGAAGATTTTCCTTGATTTAGCCGCTCGAATCTGTTAAAATGTTTGTTGTTGGGGTGGTGAAATGAGAAAGAGAATTTCCTGCAAAATTATCAAATCCGTTCCACTTGACGCGCGCGATGATTGGCTGCGCCGGGATTGCAGAGCAAATGGGCAACACCTCTTGATTGCTGCGCCTAAGTCTGAATCAAACCTTTGCTTCATCCGGCTAATGAGCAGGTGCCCCGGGCAGTTTTTCTGTTTTTCCCGCTCCTTTCGTTCGTGCAGCCGTGTGAGATTGGCTTTGTTTGCGTTTGTCTTCCCGCAGGTCCTGGGGCGGCTTATTTTCGTAATCCCTTATTGGAAAAGAGCTTACGTCAGCCCTATCCGGCGGAAATTGGGTTCGTTTTGCATAATTGTGCTCTTTCGAGTCTGCTTGTTTCGGATTTCGAATCCCCGTTTTCACGGGGACGAGTTTACCCCTGCGAAAGCTGGGGTGCTTCGAGTTTCCGGCCAAAGCCGGGCGCCGGGTGGCAGCCTCAAAGCCGGAGGCTTCGGGGATGGCTAGCTCCTCATCAGCATCTTCGGCCTGCTTTAGTTCCCGCAACAGCCGGAGTCTCTCAAGCTCGGCCAGGTTCTTGAACAGGCTGCGCTCGATCCGCTGTTCGTACATGAACAGCCGCTCCAATACCCTGCAATTCGACCAGTCATGCGTGGCGAC
>Ga0111193_1115_pt1 | contig 12809 bp, 11 predicted proteins | sample DeeMarSWOR324_28_FD_80361 | JGI IMG/M metagenome (GOLD analysis project Ga0111193, IMG submission 80361) | candidate division BRC1 bacterium SM23_51 | reverse complement strand
GTATGAGGGGAAAGCTCTGGCCGCTGGCCATATCGTAGTAGTGGATGTCGTAGTCGCCCTGGTAGCCGCCGCCGCGACTGGCGACGTAGTAGATGCCGCGTCCATCGGGCGACCAGGCGGGATGGAAGTCGCGCCATTCGTCGCGGGTCAACAACGTGATCGTTCCGGCGGGATCGGCAACCGCCAGGTCCCACGCGCCTTCGCGCCGGATGCAGAAGGCAAGACGATCGTCCGCCCGCGCGGCGGGCGACCACGCGAAACCGCCGTCGCTCGCCTCATTCGTAATCTCGCGTTTCTCGTTTTTCTCGAGGTCAGCGATGTAGAGGTGGCCCTGGCGGGTTGCGCATGCCAAATAGCGATCGCTCGCCGAAAAACCGATCCAGATAACTTCGTCGGTTGGCACGCACGAGAGAGATGCCACCGTCGCGGCGAGCGCGATGGTCCATGCGATGCGCCGTCTTGCCGCTGAGCCGATGCCGAACATCTCGAGCACCCCCATTATTTGACCGGTCGCAACGGTCCGACGTTTGTCCGCGCCCCACATGATGCATGAGCAGGCTTGATACCGACTTGGGCAAAATCAATCGAAAATGTCCCGGCTCGACGGCCGCACCGACGTAATGCGGCTTCCCGATTCATTTCCCTGCCAGGTGTTTCTCAATCTTGGACTTCAGGTAGGCGTTGACCTCGCCGGCGTGGCTGAGGTTGATCAAATGGCCGCCGGTGCGCACGATGTGGTCGGGCCGGACGCGGCGCAGTGGGATGACGCGATCGCGTTCGCCGTGAATGTGATAGACGGGCACACGCGGCAGGTCCACTCCCGGCCATGTGACAACTGCTCGACAGCCCCACCGAACAAAACGTGGCGAGGCGTTGCTGGCGATTACCGCCAGAAAACGCCGCTGTTCGGCGTTCAGCTGTCTCGATGAGGGCAGGAGGTGTTTTGCAATCAACCGCGCCAGTGGTCGAGAGAGATGCGGCGGCAGACTTGCCCAAAACGGCGCTGTCCCGATTGCCCAGCCCAACGGCCGGTAGATCCGCCGCAGAGCATGTCCCGAGCGGGCGCTGGCGATCAGGAAAACCGCTTCGGGACGCGTCCACCGGCTCATCTCGAGGGCCAGCATTCCGCCGATCGAAACGCCGCCCAGGAAAAACGGCCGCGCCACCTCCAGTCGCTCGGCCAGCCGCTGGCCGTAGCTGGCCAGCGACTCGCGCCGCCGCGGCTCGAGCCATTTGACCGCGACAATTGGCCAGGGCAACGTCTGCTGGGGGACGAAAAGGCGCTCGTCACCGCCCAGGCCGGAAACCATGACCAGTGTGGGTTGCTCGCTCAATGCATCTCACTTCCTGCCGACCGTTCGCGCGGCGAGGTTCTTCAGCAGAAACGAGGCGAAGTCAAAATGCAAGACCGACATTCATGTGCGCCATGGGGCGCTGCGTTCAGGCCGTCGCAGAGGAGTGAGTTGGGATCCGCACGCTCGACCGGCGAGTAGGCAGAAAAAGGGCCATTAACCACGGAGACACAGAGCGCACGGAGAATATCCAATCTCAGGACCTCTCTGTAGTACAAGGCCATAGGCTCTTGTTTTCTTAGCAAACGTTTCTGCCTGCGAGGTTTGCAAGTGTAGTAAATTGAATATCGTATAATTGACGAGCCGTGTTGGCTTTCTTTCAGTTTTTCATTGTCCGTTCTCGGTTGGCCGTTGTCCGTTGTCGGTTGTTCATTTTTCATTTGGTTGCAGCCAACCCGCCGTCCGGCGGGCGCTGTGCCACCAACGAACAATATCTTCTGCTGTTGGGAAAGAATTCTCATAAAGCCAGACGTCTTCGGCAACCTGCAATAAGGAACCCAGGGAGCCAGCAAGCCTTTCTCCTGGTTTCATGGCTTCCTTATAGCGCTTCCAACTGCTTCGGCTTTTCCTGCGAGTGAATTGGCGGAGGAGCTCAAAAGACCCTGCGGTGCCCGACAGTACGCAGCGGCGGCTGGGCAGCAGACCCGAAGTCTCGTGTGGCCTCAGAGTTTCCGGTCCAGGGCGGCGGCGACGCGGCGCAATTCCGTCATCAGGTCGGCGAACTCGGTGGGCCGAAGCGACTGGCCACCGTCGAGCAGTGCCTGGTCGGGATGGGGATGAACTTCGATCATCAGTCCATCGCAGCCCGCCGCGACCGCCGCCCGCGCCATGGGTCCCACCAGATGGCGCCGTCCCGTTCCGTGGCTTGGGTCAACGAAAACGGGCAGGTGGCACTGGCGCTTGATTGCGGGAATGGCGTTGAGATCGAGCGAGAAGTGTGTCTCGCTCTCAAACGTGCGAATTCCGCGCTCGCAGAGAATGACCTGCGCGTTGCCCTCAGACAGAACGTACTCGGCGGCCATGATAAACTCGCGCACGGTCGTTGACATGCCGCGCTTGAGAAACACGGGCTTTTGCAACTGACCCACCAGGCGCAGCAAAACGAAGTTCTGACAGTTTCGCGCGCCAATCTGCACGATGTCGGCGAATTCAGCGACCGTATCGATCTCGCGCGTCGAGAAAACTTCGGTGACGATCTTCAGTCCCGTCTCCTCGCGTACGCGCTTGAGCAGGGCGAGCCTTTCGTACTCGAGCCCTGGTTCGGCATAGGGCGACATGTAGTGGCTGTGGGCGCAGCCGCGAAACAGTTGCGCACCGGCGGCCTTCACCGCCCGCGCCGCCGCGAAGGCCTGTTCTTCGGACTCAACGACGCCCGGCCCGGCAATGACGGCGATCTGTTCGCCGCCGATTCGCACGTCGCCGACCTCGATGACCGTCGGTTCCTTCTTCCACGCCGAACTGGCCAGCTTGAAGGGTTTGAGAATGGGAATCGCCGCCTCGACCCCCGGCATTTGCTCGATCACAGCCAGCGGCGACTTGTCCTCGTGGCCCACGGCACCGATCACCTTGCGCTCGACACCGCGGATGACATGTGCCCGATAGCCCAGCGACTCGATTCGCTCGATCACGGCTTGGAAGTCGGCCTCGCTATGTTCGGGGGCCATAACGATAATCACGGCGAGACCCCTCGTGTGGGGAGTGGGAAGTTTCAGGTTTCAGGTTTCAAGTTCCCGGTTCCAAGTCTCAAGTTTCAGGTCGGTGTCCGCCACCTTTGTCCGCGCCCGCGGACGGCCCGTAGAAAGCCACGCTCGCGTACGACACGGTCGAGTTGCGTTCGTCCATGGCCGACTGGCCATAGCGCAGCAGCTCGCCGTTCTTGAGATCGAGCGCGCGCACCATCGCGTAAATGCACGGAAAGCCGCAAACGCGGCGGCGGTTGCCCTCGCGCACGAGATTCTCGAAAAAGCCCTCCGCACTGCCCGAACAGACAATGTCGAGCATTGCTCGATCCTCGCGTTCGAGACGGTCGAGATCGGCCGGGCCGAGATGAACCGGATCGCCGTAGCGCCAGCCGATGTGAGCCAGGTCGGCGCTGCAAATGACACAGGCAGCGCGTGGCGTTTCGGCAGCCGTGCGGCGAAGCGCCTCGCAGAACCGGTCCACGATCGCCGCTGTCTCGCCGGTCTCTGCACCGTCTGCCAGCGACTCGGGCTGGTAGGAGCACAGGATCGGAACAATGCGGAAATCGCCGCGATCTGCCAGAGCGTGCTGGAGAAAAATCAGCTGGAACTCAATCACGTGTTCGGCGCGGTGATGGATCTCTTCGGCGCACAGATCGCTGCCATAATGTGCCCCCAAGCGGTCGAGAAAATCCGTATCCACGGGCACGGGGCCCAACGGCGTCTCGAAAGTCTTGCGCGTGGCGGCAAAACAGCCGGGTATCTCCGCATGGCCCGTGCCCAAAATCACGAAGGTCTCAATGGGCAGCGACTCGCAAATGCGCCCGTAGGCCCATGCAAAGCAGCTTCCACCCTGGCGGACGCCGATGTGCGGTGCGATCAGGCCGGCCAATTGTCGGTTTCCCCTCGCAATCGCGCTCGGCGGCGTCCCCGGTCCTTCGGGGAAAGCGTAGTAGGAATCCAGTTCGGAGCGAAGGCCTTCGGGAGAGCCGGAATAAGCGCTTCCCTGGTGGGCCGCCCGCCTGGTTCTCTCGTCGCGATAAGCTCGCACAACCTCTTCGCGATGGCAGCGGAATCGCTCGGTATCGAGCAGATAGTGACGGTCGAGCTCCTCGAGAATGCCGTTTGTCTCTTGCTCGGTGAGGATGTGCTGGAACTGACGGGCGAAGGCCAACTTGATGTCGCTGAGCGTTTTCTGCCCGTCACAATGGGCCAGGAAGAAATAGAGCACAGGCGGGACGACGACCTCCTCGGAGAAACGAAGCGGATCACGCAGGACAATGACTTGTTGTCCCTGGACCTCGGCCGGAATCGGGTCGAGCGGCCGTGCTCGCGGACATGGCTCGGACACCCCTGGCTCTCCTTCCCGACTGTTGTCTCGCGCTGTCGAACCAACCTGAACTCTAACGGGTTTTTGCCCGGAAGCAACGAAAAATGGGGCGGCGTTTGGCGTTGACAGCAGTTGTCCCGGCCAGCTATGCTGTCCATAGATAGCAGCCGGTGCGAGGCTATGCCCCCCGGCAGCGGGCGCTTGAGCGGGGCGTCGCGCCGCGCAGGACAAAACGCGAACACACACACAAAAACCGGAACATGTCGGAGGCTGGGGCAGATGTCAGGACATTCAAAATGGCACTCGATTCGCCATAAGAAAGCCGCTGTTGATGCCAAGCGCGGCAAGATTTTCACTCGCTTGATCCGCGAACTGACCATCGCGGCTCGCATGGGTGGTGGCAATCCCGACAGCAACTCTCGCTTGCGCCAGGCCATTCAGGCAGCACGTGGCGCCAATATGCCGTCGAAGAACATCGACAATGCCATCAAACGAGGAACGGGCGAGATCGAGGGCATCGTCTTCGAGGAGATAACGTACGAAGGCTACGGACCGGGCGGTGTGGCTCTGTGCATCGAGGCCATGACGGACAATAAGAACCGCACCTCCTCGGAGATCCGCCACATTCTCACCAAGCACAACGGGAGCCTCGGCGAGGTCAGCGCGTGCGCGATGCGATCCGTGAGGCGGGGTTCGAGATCACCTCGGCCGAGGTCCGCCCCGTTCCAAACACGACCAAACATCTCGAGGGCAAAGAAGCCGAACGGATGCTGAGGCTGATGGAAGCGCTCGAAGACCAGGATGACGTCCAATCGGTCGCCGCGAACTTCGACATTGACGATGCCTTGATCGAGCAGATGACCGGATAGGGACAAACCGACTCCTCACACCCCCGACTCGATCCCCCACTTGCAAGGCCGATCAAAGCCGTTCACGGCCGGCAACTGACAACTGGCAAGGCGCCGTACGGCGGGCAATGGCCAGTGCCGAGGTCAGCTCAGGGGCCAGCGGACGACGGCGGTGTGCCGGGCCAGGTTGGCGGCGCGAATGGCTGCAGCGGCTGACCGTATGGGTAGGCACTTGGGTAACCGTAGGGATAGCTGCCATAGGGGTAGCCATAGGAGCTACCATAGGGGTAGCCGTATTGATAGCCGTAGGGATAAGTGCTAGGGTAGCCGTAGGGGTAGTAGGGATTGTAACCCTGTGGCGAGGGTGTCTGCGGCTTGAATCGCCGTGCCGAGCGAGTCCCCGGCGGCGAGCGACGGATGCGCTGCGACTTGAGAAGCGATAGGTAGCGCTGGCAGTCGGACATCTTGCGGCGCAGGTTCTGCTTGCCAGCAGTGGCCAGTGAAGGGTCGAGCGCGAGCGCTTCGCGGTAATAGCGCAGGGCGCGCTCCAAGTACATGATCGCATCCGCTTTGTAGCTGCCGACCGCGACAGTCGTGCGAGCATAGCTCTGCCGACCGTAGCGGTCTACGCGCGAGGTGACGCCGGCGCCATCGCGGTAATTATACAGGGCACTCATCCCCCGCTCGAAGTTCGTATCGCCCGCCTCGGCGAGTTCCAGCGCCCGTTTGCGCTTGTCGCGCATCTGAGCGCGCGTTTCGTTGCGCGCTCGCTCGACATAGTCATCGGCCGCCTCGTGGATCGCCTTGAGGGAGGGGTAGCGCTCGACGGGATACTTCGCGTGGATCTGAGCGACCAGCGAGGGGATTTGGGCATAAAGAGCCAACTGGAAGGCAGCCTCGATCTCGGTCAAATCGGCACGTGCCCATTTCTCCAGAATACGCAGCGCCTCGCCGTGCTGTGGGTTATTCTTGAGGACAGTAAACAGTTCCTTGCGGGCGTGGTCGCCGAGGCCGTATCGCTCGCAGTACCTGACCAACTCGATGCGCGCATCGTCATCGCCAGGGCCCAGTCGCTCGGATTTCTTTCGATACTCGTAGAGGTAGAGCGGTCCATTGTCCACATCAGGGAAAAACGACTGGTATTCGCGGAACTGCTGGATGGCGAGATCGTAGTCGTGCTGTTCGGCCGACTTGCGGTGGCGCCCGTCGAACAATGCTCGCAACCGCGCCTCGACACGCGAGAGCGGCACATCCTGTGTCGAGGTGGTTGCCGTGTCGCGGTAAACAGCCAAATACTGCTCCAGTGCGCCGTCCCACTCTCTCCTCATGTAGAGAAGGTTGGCCAGACGCAGGCGGGCATCCAGGTTCTTGGGGTCTTGCGCGACCTTGGTCTCGAGGTATTCCTGCAGCTTTTGGCCACGGGCCGCGTTCTCGCCCGGTTGTACGACCTGCTCGTAAAGCCGCATCAGCTTCGTGTAGGTCTCTTTGGCGTTCGGGTCGAGGTCCATGACAGTCTCGTAGCACTCGATCGCGCCAAAGGTGTCGGTCTTGTCTGTGCGGTCGTCACCCCACTTTTCGTAGAACCGGATTTTCAGGCGGGCCGCCTCGTCACGCACATCGGCGGGCAAGGTCGGGTCATGGAGCATCGCCAGAGCCGGCAGAGCTTTCTCGAACTGGCCGCTCTCCATCGCTTCGCGGACCTTGACAATCAGTTCTCGACCCGCTTGCGCCTCGAGCTCGGCCTGTTTGGTCGTCTCGATCGCCAACGCCCGCAGGATCGTCCGCTCCTCTTCGAGCAGGACAGGGTCCTCGGGAGCTAGTCGCCGCGCCTCGCGGATTTGCTCGAGCGCCTGCTCGTACTTGCCCTCGCGCCCGTACGCCTGCGCGATTCGCAGCCGGCTGGCCGGCTCCTGCTCGTGGACGATTTCCTGGACTCTGGCGCGCGGGATGCGCAGCGATTTGTTGACGTGGTCGCTGAAGAGAATGACGTCGGGCACCAGTGTCGAAGTGGTCGCGATTCCCTCGAGCCGACTGCCGTCGCTCAAGATCACCACATCGGCGGTGGCCCGGGTCGGCCCTCCCACGGTTGCGGCAACCAGCCCCAGGAGGGCTGCTGCCGACAGAAACGTTCTTTTTGCACAAGCATTCATAGCCGTCACCCTTTCTTGACGCGGCTCGCTTGGCAGTGCGTCGCGCCTGCTGCCAGGAGAAAACTGCACGAACCGTGCCACTTCAGCCTGCGTTGAGGATACGTTCAGGACCGATGCCGTGTCAACGAGATTTGTGGTCGCGGCGGCTCGGGCGACGCGCGGCCCGTCGGAGTAAATGATTGAGAACGTTGGGGATAAATTGCTTGACAGGCGGTGGCGGGGTGGGCTTTATTTTGACATGTAAGGCATGGAGTGGCGGTGAGCCGCTCCAAGCGGTGAGGTATTGTGACCCGCATGTCTCAAAAGGCGACAGCGAGAACAGTCCTCCTGGCCGGCGGCTTGTGCCTGCTGCTGGCCGCAGGTCGGCCTGCTCTGGGTCAGTCATTGCCCCAAACGCCGGTTGTCGTGATATCACCCACGGTCATCGGCAAGAGCGAGGCCGGCTATCGCAACCCGGCACTGGGGGTAGCACCGGACGGGGCCGTGACCGTTGTCGCCGAACTGGGACCTGCGAACGAGCGTCAACTGGCAGTCGCCGATCTGTCGGCCACCGGATGGACTGACGCGACACTGCTTGACTTCACTGGGCCCGGTGACTGCTGCAACCCCTCGCTGGCTTATGACTCGTCGGGAACGCTACACCTTGCCTGGTCCGAGAGAACAACCGGCGCCTATGCGATTCGCTATGCCCGGCGCACGGCGGGCCAGTGGCACGACGAGCGTGTCCTGAGCGTGACGCCGCAACTCGATTGCGAGTTCCCCCAGCTGTCCAGCGACCGAAGCGGTCGGCTTTGGGCCGCGTGGCAGGCAGGACGGGCGACGCGCTTCAGCATCTACCTCGCCTGGCGCGATGGAGAGACTTCTTTCACTGTCCACGACGTGACGCTCGACCGAGGCGACCACCACAATCTCTACCCTCAATTGTTTCCCGACTCGCCCTACCCGCTGGTCTGGTACGAGGAAACGGGGACGGACTTTGAGTTGCGGTCTATTGTCCCTACTGAGGTGGGGTTCGAGACAATCGCCCCGCTGGAGTCTGAGCGGCTTGACGCCAACCAGATGCCCTGGCTTTTCCACGCGCCCTCGGGGATGCTCGGCGGCATTTGGACCGACCTCGTCGGCGATCGCGTGCGCGTGCTCGTGGGTTTTCAGAGTTCGTCGAGCCGGGGCGAGGGATTTGTGGCCGACTTGACCGAGACGGGCGACGCCGCGCAGCCGTGGGCCGTGTCTCTTGACGAGGAGACGGCCGCGCTTGCCTGGACCAGCCGCCAGATCGCCGGCTCGGCGGTCTTCGTCGGTCGCGTGGACGGCAGTTCGCGTGTCGGGCCTTCGCTGGTTCTGACAGTCTCGCCCGACGCTTACTTGAGTGGCCCACGCCTGGCCGCAGGCGGCAGCAAACTGGCCCATTGTGTCTGGTTCTCCGACGCCGCGCGCGGCGGGAACGGCGACCTCTACTACGCCGCGTTGCGGTTCTGATTCCGCGAGCAATGCGGATGATTCGTCTCAGCATCATCCTTCATCCTTCGCGCTTGATCCTTCTCGTCGCGATCCCGATGGCCGCGGCGCAACGGCCGGCCTACTGTCAGGAAGCCACAACGTTTCCGCTGCGGCCACCGGCCGAGCCGGAGCGCGTCGAGCGCCTGCGTTCACACGGTCTGTCGCCCGTGCCTGCCGTCCTGGTTCATTTCCTGGAACATGGCTTCGCCCCCTCAACACGATTGGCCGACCTGCCGCCCGTCCCCGCCCTGAAAAGCCAGATCGTCATTGACGCAATTGTCGAAAGCGCGCGCCAGCGCGTGCTCCAGGCGGCACCAACCCTGGCAAACATGGTGCGCGGCCTGCCTTCCGAGGGCATCCGCAGCATTGTCCGGTGGGACATCGAACAACAGCGTGCGAGCGAGCGTGAGCAGTTTGAGGCGAACATCATGAGAACGCTGCGTCTCAATGCGATCGTCGCATTGGGACTGATCGGCGACACCAACTACAACTACGAGCTCGCAACAGTTCTTGAACGCGAGAAAGATCCCGAACTGAAGATCGCAACTGCGCTTGCGCTCGCGACGGTCGGATCGCGCGCCGGCCTGTCCGATTTGGTGCGCGAGGCCCGCCGTGCCAACCGCACGACATCGGTCGCGGCAGCCCATGCGCTCAACTTCATCACGGGCCTGGACTATGGACCCGCTGCCGACGATCCAGTCACGCGGCGTCGGGCTGCCGCCAAAAGGTGGAAGACCTGGTGGAGGCACTACGGCAAGATTTTTCGCCCCGAACGCGATCAGGTTCTCGCTCGCCGCCTGACGCCTCCGATCCAGCCCAACCCGCGCGATCCCCGCACCGTGCGCGATCTCGCCGACCGCATCGCCTATCCAGAAGACCCGCGATGGACCGTTGATGCCTATGACGCGCGCGAGCGGCTTCGACTCATGGGACCGGCCGCGCTTGAAGGTCTCGAGCGAATTATCGCCGACAAGAGCGAGAATCTCAGAATCCGCCGCGAAGCCATTATCCTTTACTCGCGCATGGCGACAACTGCGTACAGCGGCCAATCGCCCGCCACAGGCCAGCCGCGACGGGCCTACCGGGCAATTCGCCGCTTGCGCTGGGATCGCAACCCGGAAATTCGCGAAGTCGCGCGCGAATGCTTACGCCGCTTTCGCGCACGGCGATAAGTTGCCCATGCGTCGCTTTTGGACTTCATTTCGCCGTCGCGATGTTGGCGTGATCCTTAACGAACGCGCAATGTGAGGGTCGGTCGAAAGTGACGTTGACTCGCACCGAGGGTTCGCAGTTGTACATTGGTCCCGCTGGCTGGTCCTACCGCGATTGGGACGGGATCGTCTATCCGCCACGCCGCAGGCGTGGCTTTCACCCGCTGCTCTATCTGGCGGGCTACTTCAACGCCGTCGAGATCAACTCGTCGTTCTACCGCATCCCGACACCCGACCAGTGCGAGAAATGGGCGGATCTGGTCGGGCCGGTCGGCGGCTTTCTCTTCTCCGTGAAGCTGTGGCAGGATTTCACGCACGTGCGCGAGGAGATCGACAGGGGGGCACTCAACCTGTGGCATGCCGCGCTCCAGCCGCTGCGCAGCGCCAAGGTGCTTGGGGCTGTGCTCGTGCAGTTCCCGTGGTCTTTCAAGCGAACGCGCCAGAACGCCAGGTATCTCGAAGCGCTCACGATGGCGCTGGCGCCCGACCCGCTGGCAATCGAGATGCGTCACGACAGCTGGAACGACGAGGAGTTCGTGGACTGGCTGCGCGATCGCGGCCATGCGTTTTGCAGCATTGATCAACCGCAGCTGGACGGCTGTCTGCCGCCGACCGAGCACGTCACGGCACCGCTGGCCTACGTTCGCCTCCATGGCCGCAACAGCGAGAATTGGTTCCGCGAAGAAGCCGACGTCGCCGAACGCTACAACTACCTCTACTCGAAGCAAGAGCTGACCGGCTGGGTCGAGCGGCTCAGGCGCCTGATCGAGAAGGCCGAAAAGGTCCTCGTTATCACAAACAACCATACGGAAGGCCGCGCTGTCGCCAACGCGCTCCAGATCAAGTCGATGCTTTCGGACAAGAAAGTCGAAATGCCGCCCACGCTGTTACGACACTATCCCGATCTGGCTCCTTTCGCGAAGTCGGCCCCGCCGGACGAGTCGCCCGGCCCAACCGAGGGCGAGCAAATGTCGCTGTTCTGAGAGCGGTTGCACTTGCGCGCCACCTTCCATTTTGCGGCAATCCTTGCGGTTAGGACTGGGGTCTCTATAGGCAAGAAGGGTCGCTAGCCACGACGCCCGCGTGCGTCACAATTCAAAGCGAGAGGAGTGTCCAATGAGCCGACAATATGAGAAAACGGCCGCACTGACGTTTTTCGCCTGCCTTGTGATTTACACTCTGGCTTGCGTAATGTCGCCAGTGAGCTGGTCGCCCGACGGCCGCTGGATCGCCCTGACCCGCCTCGTTGGGGAGGAAAAGGAGGAAGGTTCGAAGGAGGAGATGACGGGAAGCGAACTGTGGATCGTTTCGCCATCGCCAATCGAGCGCCATCGGCTGATGGTCACCTCGGGCACGATGCTTTCCGGCCCTGCTTGGTCGAACGACAGCAAAGGACTCTATGTCGTTGAGCTTCCCGGAGAAGACACTTCTAAGACGGTCAGCCTCTGGCGCGTGGATCTCAACGCGAAACGGCGAAACGTACTTCGGCTGGAACCGACCGAAGACACGGGCAGTGCGATGATCGCAGCTCCTGCGCTTTCGCCCGATGGTCGGCGGATTGCCTTCGTCCGAGACGAATCGGCCGTTGTCATCGCGCGCAGCAGTGGTCGATTGGAACACGTCATCGAGGCCGACAACGCGAACAACCTGTTCTGGTCGCCCGACGGCCGGTGGCTGGGCATCCTTGATGAAGGTGGCGACGACAAACCGTCGGTCCGGTTTTTCGACCCGCGTTCGAGCGAGAGTATTCCTCTCGACGGTGAGTTTCGCGCGATCGCCTGGCTGCCGGATGGCAAACGCTTTGTCGCCTTGAAGAGGCAAAAGGAGGGAACAACGGAGACGTTCTCTATCTCGGTTCTCGAAGGAATGCGGAGCGCGCGCGAGGTGCGGAGTTTTCCGCTTGATTTTGAGACAGGGCACCCCCTGGTCCCCTCGCGCAAGGGCGATTCGGTTTTCTTTGCCAGGGGGGAAGACGGAGAGGAGCATTTGCCGGCAATCCATCGCCTCGATCTGCGTACCGGCAAAGTGACGATCCTTTACGAAAGCCTTGCGCCTGTTCTTCCCTGGTCCATTTCGCCCGATGGCAAGCGTTTGGCTTTCCGCGAAGGGGCGCCGACGGAGGATGACGATCCCGAGGCCGGCATGGAATCCCTTGTGGGCGTGCTTGATCTGGAGGCGACGGCCCAACCGCTTTACCTCGCCGTGGACGACAAAGAACTGGCTGCGATGGTGCTGGCTTACGCCGATGCCCTGAAAGGCATTTCTTCGGACGCCGAGCTCAGTCCGCGCCAGAAGCAACTGGCCTCGCTTTTCTATGGGCGGCTTGAGCAGTTTCTCGCCGCTTTTCGGCGCGATTTTCCCCAAAGCCCGCTTCTGGCGAAATGCGAAGCAGAGGCCAAAGAGGTGCAGGCAGCATTCGAAAAGGCGGGGCTTCGCGTTAACCCAAGCGAGGCGACGCCGAATAGATAGGCAACAAGCCACGTCGGGCAACGACAATGGATCTCTTGCACGCTTTCTTCTCGCTCTTTTGCGCGCAGACGCTTGAACGCAGCTTCTGGATGGGCGGCCACGTCCTGCCCGTCTGCCAGCGCTGCCTGGGTGTCTATTGCGGGCTTCTGTTTGGCGCGCTTGCCGTACCTGCAGTCTTTCGGCGGGTCGCCGTGGCACCGGGGCACTGGGGCATGGTGTTCATCATTGGCGCCATCGCGGCGATGGCCATCATGGGCTCCCATGTAATCGATC
>Ga0111193_1029_pt1 | contig 12878 bp, 10 predicted proteins | sample DeeMarSWOR324_28_FD_80361 | JGI IMG/M metagenome (GOLD analysis project Ga0111193, IMG submission 80361) | candidate division BRC1 bacterium SM23_51 | reverse complement strand
TCCAGAACCGGCTGCTTCACCTCTTGCTACCTCCTCGCAGGACTCGTTGTGCCGCTCAAGTTGTAGACCGCGCCCTGTGCTTGCAGGCGCAGTCCGCCGAACGGCACACGCCCGCACCGCCGTTCGATTCGGGAGGCCACACTTCGCCGCAGCGGCTGCCGGGCGCCAAAACTACACGCAACCAGACAGTTTCAGTTTGCAAATTGCGTTCGCCGAATCAAGGATTATGTCCGAAAGCCTTCGCGGCTGCGATCGGGAGCGGCCGCACCGAGGCATTGTAGCGCAGTCCGCCGAACGGCGGAGGGCTGCACGGTTGGGAACTTGCGGGCAGCGGCGTTTTGTGTTGCGCCTGCTCGAGGGAGAAACGCAATGGCAGAGCCAGCCGCGATCCGGCGGTTTCGCCGCCTTCGCATGAAGGCGCGCCTGCGCGAGATGCTACGCGAGACCACACTCGCGCCCAACGACTTCATCTATCCGCTTTTCGTCGTTGCCGGCAGCAGGATTCGGCGCGAAGTGCCGTCGATGCCGGGCGTTTTCAATCTCTCGGTTGATCGCCTGGCACGCGAGGTCGAGCCGGCCGTTGCGCTCGGAATCCCTGCCGTGATCGTCTTTGGCGTTCCCGAGTCGAAAGACGAGGTTGGCTCGGGTGCCTACGACCCCGACGGCATCGCCCAGCGTGCCATTCGCGCGCTGAAGAGCGGGTTTCCCGACCTGATCGTCATCGCCGACTGTTGCCTCTGCGAGTATACGAGCCACGGCCACTGCGGCCTGGTGCGCGACGGTGTCATCTTGAATGACGAGTCGGTCGAGCTTCTGGCGCGCGCGGCCGTCACGCAGGCCGAGGCGGGTGCCGACATGATCGCTCCGTCCGACATGTTCGACGGGCGCGTGGCCGCTATCCGCGCCGCTCTCGACCAGCACGGGTTTACCGAGTTGCCCATCATGTCCTACGCGGCCAAGTATGCGTCTTGTTTCTATGGACCGTTCCGCGATGCGGCCCAATCGACTCCGGCTTTCGGCGACCGGCGCAGTCACCAGATGGACCCACCCAACGTCCGCGAGGCGCTGCGCGAGATCGAAACCGACATCGCCGAAGGCGCCGACATCGTCATGGTCAAGCCGGCCCTGGCCTATCTCGACGTGATCCGCGCGGCTCGCGACCGGTTTGACCATCCCCTGGCCGCCTATAATGTCAGCGGCGAGTATGCCATGGTCAAGGCAGCGGCCGAGAAGGGCTGGATCGACGGCGAGCGGATGATCGTGGAGATCCTGACCGCCATCAAGAGGGCCGGTGCCGACCTGATCCTGACCTATCATGCCATTGAGGCAGCGCGGCTCCTGGCATCTCGATAGCAGGCGCTTTCTTTGCGAAAGCCCTCGGAGGCTATGCACTGTGCCAATGGTTCCATTCTGTACTCGATTCTCTGATTTGGCGTTCAAGGAGATGCGAACGGTACAGATTCAAGGAAGTGTGACTCTCCCCGACGGTGTATATGGCTTCCTTGAACTATACTGCGATGAGGTAGACTGTGATTGTCGCCGCGTGATCATTCAGGTCATTTCCCCGGACAGGGAAGGCATGATCTGGGCTACGATAGGTTACGGGTGGGAGAGTGTAGAATTCTATCAGAAGGCCTTCCGCCCCAAACAAATGGCCGAGGAATGCAAGGGACCCTCGCTCGATCCGCTCAATGCGCAGACGCCCTACTCGTCCGCTCTCCTCCATCTATTTGAGGGTTTTCTGGAAGACGAGGCATATGTTGAACGGTTGAAGCGCCATTACAATCTGTTCAAGAATGCCATAGAAGGCGAGCATCGGCGAAAGAAGAAAAGGCGGCAGAAATCATAGAAGACGTCTTTGGCCGTCTTTTGAAGATTCGTGGCGACTATTGTTGGCCGATCCTCTGGCGCCATATGGCCCGATAGGCCTCGAGGGTGGCGGCGGCGCGGTGGTGCTCGCAAAATCGGTCGAGGACGGCCTGGCGGGCGGCGCGACCCATCCGTTCTCGCTGGGCGCGGTCACCGAGCAGGCGCACGGTCGCCTCCGCCAGTTCTCCGACATTGTCCAGCTCAACGAGAAGACCTGTCTTGCCGTCTTCGACAATCTCGGGCAAAGCGGCAGCACGAGTCGCGATGACCGGCCGGCCCGTGGCCATTGCTTCCAGCGCCGCGCGACAGGTTCCCTCGGACCCCATGCCGAGAAAGAGTGCGACATCGAGCGCGGCATAGGTTTCGGGCAAGTCCTTGCGCCGATAGCCGGTCATAATTACGCGTTCGCGCAGGGGCGACGAGGCGAGTTCGCCGCGTAGCGGCCGTTTCAGCGGGCCGCGCCCGACGATGAAGAAACGCGCCTCGGGCAAGCGCCTGGCGACTTCGGGAACGGCGTTGAGCAGCCAACGATGGCCGCGCTCGTGTGTCAGTCGGGCGACGATTCCGGCCGCCGGTGCATCGGCCGGCACGGCAAACTCCCGCCGCACTGATTCTCCCGACAAGTCGGGACGGAACCGCTCGAAATCCACGCCTCCGTAAATCACCCTCGTTGTTCCCGGTGCCAACGTCACCCGTCCGTCGAACAACGCCAGCAGCGAGCGCGAGGTCGCTATGGTCAGATCGTTGCGCCAACCGAACAGCCAGCGGTGGAGCGGGTCGCTCCGTGGCCGTTCCCAACGATGAAACGTGCGCACAACAAGAGGTGGCCTGCGGACGCCCAGCAACGCTTCGGCGGCCAGCCAGTTGTCGTGCAAGAGGTGGCAGTGGACAATTTCAATCCCGTTCTCTCGAACAAACCGCCGGATGCTGACCAGATCGCCGAAAAGACGCAGCGGATGGAGTCGGCGATCGAGATGGAACTGGCTGAGGACCCGAAGACCGTTCTGGCGAGCGCGCCGCTCGAACGATTGGCCCGGCACACAGGCCAGCCAGAGTTCGTGGCCTGCCTCCTGCTGTTTGCATGCCAGGCTGACGACCGGCTCGGCGATGCCTGTCCATCGCTCGCTGCTTGCCAGATGGAGAATTCGAAATTGCCGTTCGACTGACATTGTTCAAGTTTCAGGGTCTAGGTTTCAGGTGACAGGTTTCGGGTTCCAAGTTTCAAGTTTCAGGTTTCAGGTTACAGGTTTCCTTCAGCGTTTGATCCCGAGAATCTCGAGGCCATTCTTGACGATCTTCCCGTTGCGATCGACAAACGCGTGGCGCGAGGAGCCTTCGGCAATGAGAGCTTCGTCCGGCGGCTCGCGGCGGACGATACGGTACTCGAACGCGATCCCGACGTGTGACATTTTTGTCACGCGGGTACGAATCTCGAGCAAGTCGTCGTAGCGAGCGGGCGCCCGGTAATTGATCTGGACCGACACGGCCGGCAGGAAAACCCCGGAGGCCTCTATCTCACGATAGACTTTGCCGATCTGCCGGACGAGTTCCGTTCGGCCGATTTCGAACCAGACCAGGTGATTGGCGTAGTATACGTTGCCCATCTGGTCGGTATCGCGGTACGTGACGCGAACAGTCGTCCGATTCTCCAGGCCGTAGAGATTCTCAAGTCTCAAGGGTTTCCCCTCTTTCGTTGGTTCTGCCGGGGTGTCCTGCCCGTCCGCGCCTCGGCCGTTTTCGCGCCGTGATCCATTTCCGTTGCCGGGATTGCCAAGCTAGTTCGCGGTGGGACAAAGTCAAGCAGAAGATCGGCGGGACCTTTTCCGATCCGGTGAAGGCGCTTCGGTCACGGGTGGATGCGCTCTCGCGGAGGAGGGGTGATACGGAGGATTGTGGGACCCAGATTGGCTTTCAGGTCGCGTCGGCGGGCGCAGCCGCTTGCTCCTCCTCGGGGATCGCTCGCGTGATTGACGGCAGAAGTGTCATCAGGGCAAAACAAATCCAGAGCAGCATCCCAATCGTATAGCGCAGTGAGTAGTTGCTGAGGCCGTACACGGTGACGCTGATCAGCAGGCCGAAAAACCCAGCGACCACGAATCGGGGTTTTGTCTGCCGTTTGGTTGCGCGCCAGGCACGCAAGACCTGGGCGACCAGTGCGCCCGTGAAGGCGACGAACAAAACCAACGCCGCCAGGCCCGACTCGACCGCAATTTCCAGGAGATTGTTATGCGCGTGGGGCGTGTCTTGGTCGGGTCGCAGCGGCGGATAGTGGAATTTGACATATTCCTCGAACACCTCCCAGCCAGCTCCCAGACCCAGCGCCGGATGGCTCCGCACGATCTCGAACGAGCGATTCCAGATTTGCCGACGCAAGTAGAACGTCCCGCTTGGTCGGGTGTACGTCTCCGGGCTGAAAACCGAAAGCAGGCGCTCGCGCACAACGGTCGGCGAAATCCACCACGTGGCGAACGCTACCGCCAGCAGGATCCAAACACTGCGCCAATTGACCATCAAGATCAGTCCGACTGCGCCCACGACGAGCGCCACCCATCCGCCGCGCGTCAACGTCACGACCATGCACCAGATCGGGATGAGAGCCGAGATCGCCACCAGTGTCTTGAGCTCCCAGTTGCGCGTGACGAAGAACTGAAGCCACACAAACAGCGTGACCATCAGCGCATAGGAACAGAGGCGATTGTGGTGACCGAAGGGCCACTGGTTGCGTATCTCGATTTGATCGCCCATCTCCTGCACGCGGACCCATTCGTTTCTCACAATCTCGCTCTGGGTATCGTGTCCGCCGTAGATATACAGATAGCGTATCGTCGCCGACGCCGATGCTACGATGATCCCGACCAGATAGACCGTCGTGATGATGATCCGGTAATGCCGCCACGAGTAGAGCGTCTCGACCATAATCATGTAGATCAACAGGTAGGGTGCCACGAACTTGCGCACGTATTCCAGGCTCCCCGTGGGCCGGCCGACCGAGAAGGGCCGGGTCGAGCAAATGGCCGAGATGATTACGACCAGGGCGAACGCCCACGCCAGGCCCAATATCGTCTTCATCCAGCGATCGTGTGGCGTCCAGACCCCGGGCCGAAAGACAAACTGGCTCAGGAAAACCAACGTCATGCAGAAATAGAGCGCCCCAACCTGCTTCAGCAGCTCCCTGACAATCTCCCGTGTCGTGTAGTCGTAGAAATCCGACTGCATTGTGTGACTGGCAATGGCAGCGGTTGCAGTGAACAAGGCCATGGAGACAACGAAAACCGCTACGGCCACCGCCCAGAACCGCCGATCCACCCGTCCGACCAGCCGCAGCACGAATCCGACCAGGACAACGACCTGTGCGCCCTGATAGGTCGCCTCGACACCCTTCTCGAAAGGCAAGAGGACGAGCAGTACCACAAGCGCGGCCAGCGAGAGATTCCGGCCCCACTTATCCATCGCCTGCGATCGCTCTCGGGTCATATCCAGGAGCCTGACACTTGCAGCGACATGGTATGGATCATGTTCGAAATCCCGCGCCACGTCTCGGCCGGTGGCGCCGCAGCTAATCCGCTGTATCCGCCGTCCGGCGGAGACTCAGCGATTGTCTGTGAACCGCTGGATCAGCGCGGGGATAACCTCGTGTAGGTCCCCGACAATCCCATAGGTCGCCACTTTGAAGATCGGCGCTTCGGGGTCCTTGTTGATTGCCACGATCACGTCGGACGATTGCATGCCCGCCAGATGTTGGATCGCGCCCGAGATTCCGCACGCGACATAGAGCTTCGGGCAAACCGTCTTGCCCGTCTGGCCGACCTGGTGCGAGTAGGGAATCCATCCGGCGTCCACAGTGGCGCGCGAAGCACCGACCGCACCGCCCAGCGCCTTGGCAAGTCCCTCGATCAGCTCGAAGTGCCTGGGATCGCCCAGGCCCCGGCCTCCCGAAACGATGATGTCGGCCTCGGTGATGTTGACCGTGTCAACGACCTCGTCAACCGATTCAATCAGCCGAACCTTGGCGCGCTTGGCGGAGTCAGGCAATTCGACCTTGATAACCTGGCCATGTGTCTGATCGCGCCGCTCGGCGGGCTTCATGACCTTGTGGCGCACCGTGGACATCTGGGGCCGGTAGCGTTCGCATCGGATGACGGCCATGAGATTGCCGCCAAACGTCGGGCGTGTCTGAAGAAGCAGGCGCGTCTCGTCCTCGATCTCCAGTCCCGTGCAATCAGCCGTCAATCCGGTGCGCAGCTTGACGGCGGTGCGTGGGATGAACGTCCGCCCGACCGCCGTAGCTCCTGTCAGCAGGATGTTCGGCTTGTACTTGTGCACCAGCTGTGCCATCGCTTCGGCATAGCGTTCATCGCAGAAGTACTCGAGCCGGCGGTCGTCCATGTAGTAGACGTGGTCCACGCCGTAGTGGAGCAGATCGTCGGCCTGCTCGTCCATTTGCCAGCCGAACAGAACGGCGCTCAGCGGCTCGCCCAACTTGGCGGCCAGCTTTTGGCCCTCGCCGATCAGCTCGTGCGAAACCGACGAGATCACGCCCCGGCGCTGTTCGGCGAAGACCCACACGCCCTTGTAGGTGTCGCGATCGGGCGTGCCGCCCTGCAGTTGCGCTTCGAGGATAATGCCGCCCGTTGGACAGATCTCGATGCACGCGTTGCAAAGCGTGCAGTTCGCGAGGACAGTGACTTTTTCCTTCGACTGCCTGGCGATCTCCTCGTCGATTTCTCCCTCTTGCCAGGGCTCGACCTGCACAGCGCCGAAAGGGCACACGTCGAGACACTTGCGGCAGCCGATACAGCGTTCATAGATAACATCCAGTTTGGCCATGCGTTTGCCACTCACAATTCAAGCGCGCCAAGCATCGAGTTTCGCCGCTTTCAGCGCACTTGCCAACCTTCTTGCGATGATCCGGGATTTGGCCCTCTCGGATGCCTGTTCCAAACAACGGGCTGAACGATATGGAGGCGTTGGACCGCTTGCAACCGTTTTTCGGTTGCTGACGGCTGTCCGTGGCCGCTTACTCGTCTTCCTTTTCCTGCTTGCTCTTGCTCAATGCCCGGAAAAGGTGGCGGATGTCGAGCCATCCCCCGACGGTGACGACCAGGACGAGGGGAACGAAGGCCAGGATCGTCACCACAAGGACGATCAGCCAGAATGTGCTCCACGATTCCATTTCCCGAACCCTCTTCGTTTCGTTGTCAGTTCTCGTCTTCTGCTTTAGGCCGATCGGGGAAAAGCAACGAGAAAACGACCATCAGCACGGCGGCCATTGCGAAAGCAAGAAGCGCGATGGTGCGCTTGTGTTCGTTCAATGAAACGCTGAAGATCGGGGCCAGGGCAACGAGACCAGCCAACAGAGCGAGCATTGCACCCGTTGAGCTCGCGCGCCGCCAATAAAGCCCACCGACGAGAACCGGCAGGGCGCCCGCAAAATAGACCGTGCCCGTGAGGGCCATGTAGTCCCAGAGCGTGCCCTTCAGCTCGAACCAGAGTCCCCAGATCAGCAGGAAGACGCCGATCACAAAGATCAGCACACGGGTCAGGGTGATTCGCCCGCGATCGCTCAGCCGCCCGCCACGAAGCGGGGACACAATGTCCTGGGTAATAACCCCCGAAAACGCCAACAAGTAGCTGTCGTGTGTGGACATGAAGCCCGCCAACATTCCTGCCACAAGCAACCCGAGCAACCCGGTCGGCACGACGTGTCCAAGAAAAATGGGCATGGCCAGGACCGCTTGCTTTCGTTGGTCCTCGGGCACCTCGAGAAATACCTCGCGCAGCTGCGGCACACCGAGAATGAACACCAGCGCGCATGCGCCCCACACGGCGGGCAGGACCCGACGAGTCATGAACGAGATTGACGACCATACGTAGACATTCTTTGCGGTACGCGGGTTGTGTGCCGAAAGGCAGCGCATGACCGACGGCATCCACATCGTCGCCGAGGAAACGGTTACCAGCACCATCCAAAAGGCGTAGGAAAAGCCGTATTCCTCGTGGGCCAGGGGATTGAGAAACCCTTCCCCACGCGCTGACAATCCGGTCTCGACAAGTTGCCCCCATCCGCCCACCGCTTTGAGACTGAAATAGGTGGCGACTAGCAATCCGACCGACAGGACGACGAATTGGATGAAGTCGGTGATCACGACAGAGACCATGCCGCCGAGGATTGTGTAAGCCAGTACAAGGACCAACAGCACGGTCATGATCAAGTTGATCGTTTCGACCGAAACCGTTCCTGTCACGCCACCGACAAACTGGGCGCCGGCGCGCAGAAACATGCCGAAGTTCAGGATTCCGCCCAGCGTCAGGATGATTGCGCCGACTACGCGCACCGGCCGGTTGTAACGCTTCTCGTAAAACTCCGGGATCGTCATGACGCCTTCGCGGCGCAGGCGAAAAATCAGGAACCCGGTCAGGCCAACAAAGCCGTAGCAGACCAGCTCGATCAGGCCAATGTGAAAGGCTGATAGGCCGCGCGAGAAACCTTCCTGCGCGGCGTACATCAGCGTCACCAGGCCGATTTCGGTACCGGTCATGGTCGCGATGAGCAGGCCGAGGCGCACCTGGCGGCCCGCCACGAGAAAGTCGCGCAACCGCCCGATGTAGCGCATCGCCAACAGGCCCATTCCGAGCGACCCGGCCAGATAGACCGCAACAATCACCCAGTCGATTGCCGCAAAATTGGTCTCGATCATGTTGCTCTACTCCGAACGTATGGCTTTAGGCGTGGTGACCCACGGAGCGATCCTCGCCCTTGCACTCTGTCGCCGCGGACAAAAGCGGGTCTTCTCTGTCAGAAAGTAGCACCTTTGTACAGAGGTTTCTCTTTTCCGCGAGGGTTTCTTGTCGGCGCCGCCGTCGAAGCCGCAAAGATTGAAATTGTACAGGAATCAACTTTGGCGGCTGTGCGTTTTCTGCACTTGCGCACAACTGGGTGAAGGGTAGACGCTGAGTTATCAACCTGTCCTTCTCGTCACCGTCTATCCACGGCGAGAAACCGATCCGATGTGGCAATCGCAAGGGGTGGCTGCGGCTGCAAGGAGGTGAGCGTCGAGCGGATTGCCTTACTCGTTTGCCTTATGTTCGATTTCAGTCACATCGGGCGGCTGGCTCTCGCGCAGCAGGGTCAGTTCTTCGATGTCCAGGGTGCGCGTGAATTCGACGGCGACGAGATAGCATGAGCGCGGTGTCGTGTTGGGATCCCGCGAATGCGACCCCGGGATCGGATCGCAGCGCACAACCTTGCCGACCACACTCACACACCGCGGCGGATTGGGTTGGATCAGGGTCAGCTCGACCATTCCGTCCTGGCGTAGTCGGTGGGCCAGCTCGAGGGCAGCCCCACTGCGCGAGACGTTTAGCGTTCGACCTTCCCACAGATCGGGCGGCACATGGCTGCCAAGTTGGCGCGGTGCGTAGCGAACCATCGCCGACAGTCCGATTCGCCGGAAGTGCCTCTGTTCTTCGCCGGATTTGGCCGAGCTCACAATATGGCCCCCTGACTTTTTCCTGCGTTGCGGATGCCGCCCGCGCGGGGGCGTAAGGGCCGACTGCGCCAGCCAGCGGTCGCCGCACGGCATCCTCTTCGCGGTCGGCTTGCTGCCAGGGACGGTCCCCCGCCCCAACATCGCTTGCTAACCCAATTCTACTGGCCTCAACTCTCAAAGTTGTCAATAGCAAATCTCGGTCTTGCCAGGCTGCGGGCGGCCACTTCTGTCATGTGTTTTGAATCCCAATAGACCACGCGGGAGTGCAAGAGTGCGGTACGGCCGTCCTGGCGGAATCGGCGTTGGGGATAGCAGGCAGTGCCGTAGCGTGTTGCGGTTGGGCTGCGACGCAGTTGAACACGGCCGGCGCCGCTCCGGTCGCCTAACGGCGCAACAGGCGGTCGAGGATTTTGCGGAGCAAGGGACGGCGAGCCCTTTCCTGCCACCAGGCCAGCTGCGCTTGTATTGCTTTGAGGCACCGATCCTTCGACATTTCCGCCGTCTGCCCGTCAACGAAGTTCATCGAGTAGAGGGTCAAGCGAAGGGTTTCGAGAACCTCGGGATGCTCGCGCAAGTAAGGGTCGTCCATGAGAGGTCGAAGAATCTCGTCCGGGTCGAGGTCGAACATCGTCAGTCCCATGAGCGCGGCCCAGAAGCGCATCTGCGGTGTGACAACCTGTTCGAGCTTGTTGCCGCCGCCACGCGGCCGCGACAGCTTCACGCCCTCGCGCTGTGCCATTTCTGTGATTGGGAGTCCGTCGTAAAAGCACAGCGGATTGACCGCGCTGATCCGAAACGGTCTGGGCAACTGGAGAAGGAACTCCACCGTCGCTCGCTGGTCATCTTCGCTCTCCAGCGGGTTGTAGGCAATCAGGTCAATGGTCAGGCCAAGTCCCAGGTCCTTGATCAGTCGGGCCGACTCCAGCATCTCCGCGCTCGAGGTCCGGCGGTTGTAGCATTGCCGAAGCACGCGGTCGCTCCCCGACTGAACGCCGATTCTCACGTCGATCAATCCCGCACGTTTGAGCGGTTCCAGGGTTCGGCGAGAGCAGTAACCCGGGTAGGTGAAGATCCCGAACGGGACGGCGATCTCGCGGGCATAGTGTTCGGCGAATTGCTCGATCCAGGATGGGTGAAGCGTGAAAACATCATCGTAGAAGAAGAAGCTCTTGAGACCGGGAAACCTCTGGCGCAGTTGGGCCAGCTCGCCGACCACATTCTCGACCGAACGGCGCCGGACGAACTTTTGCTGCCTGTAGAGATTCTTCACCACCGAATAGGCGCAGTAGGTGCAGGAAAATGGACAACCGCGCTGTGTCATTAACGGGACTTCCACATTGACCCAGGACCAATCGCGCGGGAAAAACCCGGTCCCCATCTGATCGGCAAGGACGTGGAATTCTCCCGCGGGATCCCAGTCGCAGTAGGGCAACGCATCGAGATCCTGGATTAGCGGGCGGATCGGGCCGCGATAGACGGTCCCGTCAGGGTGGCGCGTCCATATCCCGTCGATTTTGGGCGTGCGCTGGCCGTCTTCGAGCGCATCGAGAAAATCGGCCATCGCAAACTCGCCCTCACCGACACAGACGAAGTCCGCAATCGCGATCGCTTTGTCGGGGTGAAGGGTCGGGTCGATTCCTCCCCAAATGACGGGCAGTCCCAGATCTTCCTGGATGCGCCGTGTCAGGAACTCGCCGACGTTTACCACATTGGAGGTCAGGGGGATGCCGACGATCTTGACGCGCAGCTCGGCCAGCTTTTCGGTGATGAGGTCCATTTCGCGCGTGGTGATCCGGCAGGGATGCGCAAAGAACCCGTGCGATCCGATATCCTCCGCGCCCTCGGCCGCGGCGATTTCGTGCCACTGGTTCAGCTCAAGGTTGGTTTTCAGGAAAATGCGATAGACTTCGTGGCCACGCGCCTTGAGGAACGAAGAGATCGAACGGATCCCGAGTGCGTACTCTTCATAGGGCGCGACAAAGGCGATTCTCATGCGGCTGTCCGATGCTCCCGTTGGCTGCTGGCACCTGCGACCTCGCGCTTACCGGCGGTCGTTTCCGATTCTTTGGCCTCGCGAGGGCCAGTCAAGCGGAAAAACCGCCGCCGCCGTACCCTTATGCATCGCAGAGACTTTGCCTGTACGTGAAGCGCGAGAGGCAACCTCGGCCCGCCCGGCGTTGCGTCGCATGAATTCCGAGACCATTGCGCGAGCAGGTCGTAGCGCAGACATCTTGTCTGCTTCCCCAACTTCATCTGCAGGCGGGATGCCTGCGCTACCAGCTCGCGGTGAAGAAATCTGTTGGCACAGGCGAAAAGCGATGCAAGAGTTGGGCCGACCCGCCGTACGGGCCGCCGTACGGCGCCCACGCGTTCGCGGCAATTGTGCCGAGGTCGAGCCGCGCGACAGAGGCAGAGACGGATGGAGAGATTGATCGCTAGCCTCAACTGGCCCGTTTGCTACACGATCCTGCTTGTTGGGTCAGCCGCTGTTGCGTGGATACTGACCCCGGTGGTGGCGCGCCTCGGGCGGCCTCTTGGGCTGCTGGACATGCCAGGCGGCCGGAAGACCCACGCTCGGCCGATGCCGCGAAGCGGTGGGATCGCGCTGTTCGCGACCTTTTGGCTGGTGGTCGGCGTCAGTGTCGTCGCAGCGATTGTCGCGCAGAAAAGCGTGGCGCAGGCGGCACCGGTCGGCCCGATCATGCGCAATGTGCCGCAAGTCCTGCCCAAGCTGGCAGCGGTGGCGGCGGGCGCTCTATGGATCTTCGCCGTCGGTCTGTGGGACGATCGGCGCGCCCTGCGTCCTTCAACCAAGCTGTTTTGCCAGGTTGTTGCCGTCGTACCTCTACTTCTCGCCAGGATCCAGATCGTGAGCTTTATTCCCTGGGCGTGGGTGGGAATGTTGCTGACGGTGGCCTGGGTTGTCCTGCTGATCAACTCGTTTAACTTCCTCGACAACATGGACGGCCTGAGTGCGGGCGTCGGAGCGATCGTCTCCGCGGTTCTGGCGTGGATCAGCTTCCGGTCGGGCGAGCGGCTGATGACGGCGATGTTCGTGGTGATGTTGGGCACGCTGCTCGGTTTTCTGCGCCACAATTTTTCGCCTGCGCGCGTTTTCATGGGCGACTCGGGAGCAATGTTTCTCGGTTACATGCTCGGTGTTCTCACTGTGCTGGCAACCTACTACGAGCGAGGGGTGCCGACGCGATTGCCTGTCCTGACGCCGCTGATCGTTCTCGGCGTTCCGCTTTTCGACACTTGCTCGGTTCTCTGGATTCGCTGGCGCGAGGGGCGGCCGCTAATGCAGGGCGACCGCAATCACTTCTCCCACCGGCTGGTCAACCTGGGAATGAGCGCCCCCGCGGCGGTGGTGTTTATCTATCTGGTGACGCTTTGCGTCGCACTTGGTGCCCTGCTGTTGCAACTGCGCGAGCTGAAGATTGCCGGGGCGCTGCTCGTCGCGTTTCAGACGGTCCTCTGGCTCGTCATCATCTATTTGCTCGAGCGGCTCGGCAAGCG
>Ga0111193_1028_pt1 | contig 13002 bp, 4 predicted proteins | sample DeeMarSWOR324_28_FD_80361 | JGI IMG/M metagenome (GOLD analysis project Ga0111193, IMG submission 80361) | candidate division BRC1 bacterium SM23_51 | reverse complement strand
GGCGGCAATTGTGGGGACAATCATTGTCCTGATCCTTTTCCGGCATCTGCGGGGCGCGATTGAGGTCGATCGGGCCACGCTATTCGCTTTGGCACCGATGCTGGTGCTCTACAGTCTTTACGTCGTCCTGCGCGCCTCCTACTACGGGTTCGACCGCATCACTCTCTATCTTCGCAACGAGATCGTTTCCTCGACGGTTTTCTTTCTCGTGCTCGCGGCGGCGCTGGTGACACGTTCGCGGCTGTTGGCGGTTCTCCCGTTTGCCTCTCATAGTGTGGTCTTTGTCGCGACGGCCATCTACCATCTTCGCGACCAGTTCTGCTTCCGGGCGATGCTGGCCGGCGTGGCGCTGGACCTTCGCCGGTGTGCGCACTTTTTCTTTTGCACAATCATCAACTCGCTGGCAGGGCCCGGTGCTTTCCACCTCGGGATCATTCTGAGCGGCCGGCTGACGGGCGATCCGAACATCGTGGCCTATTACTCGGTCTTGCTCTACTCGCTTCAGCCGCTCAATTTGCTCCCGATCGCCATGGTGACGGTCCTAATGCCGACGATCTCGCGCCACCATGGCGCCGGGCAAACGGAGGCGGGCGTCACGACCTCTGAGCAGGCTTTCCGGCCATTGTTTTTGGTCATGACGCTGATCTGGGGCGGCGGCGTCATCCTTGGTTGGGAAGCCGTCAGGGCGGTCTCGGGCACAGCGACGGGGGAGCTAATTGTCGCCTTCGAAGTGGTCCTTTTCGCGATGTATTTCTCTCTGATCCTGGCCCCGCCGAGTATCCTCCTCAACGCCACCGAGCATATCGCCGTGAACGCCTGGGGTGGCGCGATCTGGGCTGCGATTGCAACCGCCCTGTGGTGGGGCGCGCTGCCCCGCTACGGGCTTTTGGCTGCGGCAGCCGGCTACGGCGTGCTCCAGGTTGGCAAGGGGCTGTGGGCGCTGGGTGCCGCGCGCCTGATTCTTCGATGGCGCGCGCGGTTGGGATGGAGCGCTGTTCTGACGGCGCTGGCGATCCTTGCGCTGGGAGCAGTGTCGCTGACGAGTGCAACCCGCTTGCTTCATCTCGCAATAGCGGTTCTGTTCGTTGGTCTTTTTCTTGTCCTCTACGCTCGAACGCTCAAGGATTACATGGGACAGCTTGTCGCCGAGGCCCGTTCTCGTGCCCCAAAAACCTGAAACTTGAAACCTGAAACCTGAGACCTGAATCTCCGTGAAAAGCCCCGCCGGTCGCCACAGCCACCTTTTCTCTTTCCGCTGCCCGCCCCGTCTGTTACACCTCTGAGCAATGACCAAACCTGAAACCTGAAACCTGAAACTTGAACCCTGAGACCTGAAACTTGAAACTCAACGAGCAAAACCTTGGCCGGTTGATCTCGGCGATCTTCGACGCCGACAGTGCTGCGGGCGTGCGTGTCTTGGAACCGATGAGTTTCGTGCGGCCTGCCCAGGCGTTCGACAATCTCACCCGGATCGCCGAGCCGCTCGGTCCTCCCGCGCAGGCCGAGACACTGGTCGAACTCCTGATAGAGACGATCGGCGAGTCGGCCGACCCCGATATGTCGCTGGCCAACTGGGAGCGGTTTTTCGCCGCCTCTTTCAGCCGGGCGAGTGTGGCGTCGCTCCTTGTGGCTGATCCTCAGTGGGCCGACATCCTTTCGCGCCTTTTCGGCCATTCGCAATTCCTGGCCGACATTCTGGTGCTGAATCCCGAGTATGTCGGATGGCTTCGGTCGGCGGCGGTGCGGGGCGACAAATCGCTCGCGACCTATGAGCGCGAGATGACCGAAGTCGTCGGACTGTTTCGCGATGAGCAGTCGCGGCGAGATGCACTCTGCCGCTATCAACGGCGGGAGCTGCTTCGCATTGGCCTGCGCGACCTGATGGATTGGGCGTCGCTCGAGCAAGTGACGGCCGAGCTGTCCGATCTCGCCGAGGCAACCGTGCGCACGGCGTTAGGGCTTTGTGAGACCCGCCTGCAGGGGCGTTTCGGGAGCCCACTGTGCGGCGACGGGCCAGCGCCGAGCGGCTTTGCCGTCATCGCCATGGGCAAGCTCGGTGGGCACGAACTCAATTACTCCTCGGACATTGACCTGATCTTCATCTACGAGTCGCCGGGCAAGACCTCTGGTGTCGTAGACCGAACCGAACACCACTCCGGCTCGATCTCAAACCAGGAGTATTTCGCCAAGCTCGGCGCCGATTTGATCGACTTCCTCTCGCGCCACGGTCCCGAAGGGCATCTCTACCGCGTGGATATGCGGCTGCGGCCCGAGGGCGCAGGCGGCGCGCTCGCCCATTCTCTTGCCGCATGCCAGAACTACTATCTGGAGCGGGCGCGATTGTGGGAGCGAATCGCCATGCTCAAGGCGCGGGGCATTGCCGGGTCGCCCGCGCTGGTCGAGCAGTTCGAACAACTCGCCGCGGGTTTCGTCTTCGCTCCCGCCACGCCAGCGGTTTTGCTCGCCGAGACAGCGCGCCTGAAGGACCGCATTGACCACGAGGTGGCGATCTCGGACCACGCCGACCGCGAGGTCAAGCGTGGGCGCGGCGGTATTCGGGAGATCGAATTCATCGTCGCCACCCTTGAGATCCTCCATGGCCAGGACCGCCCGCAAGTGCGAGAGCGCTCGACGCTGGCGGCGATCAACGCGCTGGCCGGTGAACGCATTCTGACTCCTGAAGACGCGCGCCTGCTTGAATCGGCCTATCGTTTCTTTCGTCAAATCGAACACGCCTTGCAATGCGTGGCATGGCGTCAGACTCACGTCGTCCCGACCGACGAGTCCGAACAAGCGGCGCTGGCCGCGCGATGCGGAATTCGACCCGCCAAGTCGGTGGCACAAGCTTCCAGCCTGTGTATGTCGCGAGCTGAATTGGCCGCCCACTTCGAGGCGGAACGCCGCCGGCTGGCCGATGCGGTCCACAGGCTGTTCGATGAGATTTTCAGGGCGACCGCCCACCGTGCGGCGGGCGAGGTGGCCGAGCAGGGACCATCGCCGCTTCGATTGCTCGACAGCGACTGCTCGGCCGAAGAAGCGGCGGCTTTGCTGGCGCGTTGGCGGCTTCGCGACCCAACGATTGCCGAGTCGCTGCGACGCCTGGCACGCGGCACTCCTGCCCTGTTCGTGAGCGCCGAGGGGCAGCGGCGGTTCGAACGTCTTCTGCCTGCCTTCCTGGAGTCATGTCGCCGTTCGCCGTGGCCCGACAACGCCGTTCGGCACTTCGAGGCATTCATTGGGGCCTGCGGCGACGCCGCTGGCTACTACCGCCTGCTGGACGGGAACAGCTCCGTTCTCGATCTCTTGGTGCGGCTTTTCGGCACGAGTACCCAGATGGCCCAGCGGCTGATCGCCGATCCGGGTCTGTTGGAGTCGCTTGTCGCAGCCGAGACATTCGAGACACCGCCGAAATGGCTGGGCCAAATGCGTGCGGAGCTGACGGCGTGTGGGACAAAAGACAGCGATGCCCGCCTGCGCGCCCTGCGCGATCTTTCGATTCTCGGATCGCTCAGAGTTGGTGTGCGCTACATCCTGGGGCTGGCCTCATCGTCCGAGACGGCCCAGACGCTCTCGGCGCTGGCGGATGCGTGCGTCGAGGCGGCAACTCTTTGGGCAAGCGAGGATCTGGCGTCCACACTTGTCCCCCTTCTTGCCTCTCCTCCCTCGCCCCTGACCTCTCACTTCGCGGTTCTCGCCCTGGGCAAACTCGGTCGTCGCGAGCTGACCTTCCTCTCTGATCTTGACCTGGTTTTCATCGCGGACACTAGCGCCTCCCCCCCTGCCGGTCTAAGCCCCGAAGGGGCACCAGCCCTGGAAAGTCTCTTCACGCGCATTGCCGAACGGCTGGTTTTCTACTTGACCGACCCGGCAGCCGGGAGTGCGCCCTTTCGCGTGGACGCGCGGCTGCGTCCCGAAGGCGCCAGTAGTCCTCTGGTGACCTCGCTCAGGCGGTTCAGCCGCCACTTCGAGCGATCGCCCGATGTCTGGGAGATTCAGACCTATCTGGGTGCTCGGACCGTGGCTGGCGATCGCCGACTTGGAGAGCATGCACTGCGGATCGCAACCGGCGCGATTCCCCGCGTCGGCGGGGCGGTCCAGGTGGCCGAGGCGATCCGTTCAATGCGCCAGCGGCTCGAAGCGTCCGTGGATCTGCCGGCGTGGGCTGCGGCCGACTTCAAGCGCGGTCGCGGCGGGCTTGTGGACCTCGAGTTCATCGCCCAATACGTTCAAATTATCCATGCGAACGAACGGGACAGTCTATCGCAAGCCGTTCCCCGAGAAGTGTTCGTCATTGCCGCCGAAGAGGGCTGGCTCGGACGCGCCGAAGCCGAGTCGCTGACCGACGATTACGAGTTCTTGCGCCGACTGGAAACCGACGTGCGCCTCGTACTCGAGTCGCGGCAGACGTGCTTTCCGGCCGATTCGGCGCGGCTCGAAGCGCTGATCCATGCGCCTGGCCGCCAGCCATCCTCACCCGAGTCGCTGCGCAGCGAGTTCGAGCAAGTGACGCAACGGGTGCGCCGTCGCTTCACCCAAATCCTCGGCGGCTAACCGGTCACGTCCAAAGGCGGAAGGATGAAATCGGAAGGATGAATGATGAATTCTGGCCCCCTTGCCTCTGGCTGCCTCCTCGCCCGGCCTCTTGCCCCTTTCCCACCTCCTGCCTCCAACTTCCAACCTTGCTCCGGTGAGTTTTGTCTTGATTGAACGCAGGCGTTGCGACTAGACATGACCATGTGCCGGTACGAAGGGCGGAGGCAGGAACCTCATGGTGCAGAAGGACCTCGCGGAGTTGCTTCGAAAGGTTGGCGAGAAACGCGCCAGCGCGGCGGAATGGGAGCGGAAGCGCAAGGCCTCGTCGCGCCTCGACCTGGCAAAGGCCGACCTGTCGAATCTCGATCTGATGGAGATCAACCTGACACACGCAGACCTTTCGACCGCGACGCTGTTCAACACCAATCTCTCGGGTGCTGATCTGTCGGAGGCGGCGCTGACGTATGCCGACCTGCGGCGCGCCAATCTCGCAAATGCCTTCCTTTGCGGCGCGAACCTCTCGGCGGCCAATTTGCAAGGCGCGAACCTGGTGGACACCAACCTCCAGGAGGCCCTGCTTCAGGGGACGCGCTTGGGCGGCGCCTACCTGGTTGGCGCCGTCTTTACCGGTGCCGACTTGAGTGGTGCCGATTTGCGTGGCGCCAACTGCAAGTTCGCCAACTTCACCGGCGCGACAATGAAGGACGTCAATGTCGAGGATGCCGACCTGACCCAGGCGGAGATAAGCGACGAACAACGCCAGGGACTTGTCAACCTCGACCAGTCTGTTGTCCACAGCGGCAAGGTTTCCGAGGGCGGGCGCAAGCGCAAGCTGCGAGTCTCAGAGACCTATGACGACCTTTTCCCCGAAACCGATTGCTTCACAATCCTGGGTGTCGGGCCGGGGGCGAGCCCTGAGGAAATCATGCATGCCTATCGCAAGCGGGTCAAGGAATATCACCCCGACAGAGTCGCGCACCTCGGGGTCAAGCTCCAGGAAGTGGCGCGGCGCGAATTCGAACGTATCCAGCGCGCCTATGAGTCGTTGTCGCGACGGCTGGCCAAGCCCTACTTGGAGGTCGGTGACGATGCCGACCTAGGAACGGAAGGCGGCTCGGCCGCTCGCTCGCCCGAATCGCTCTCGCTCGAGGAGTATCAGAATCTTGCCAAGCGGTTTCCTTACAACGACCGGATCCTTTACAATCTGGGCGTCAAGTGTTTCGAAGCGGGTTGGGTGCAACTGGCGAGCGAGGTTTTCGAAAAGGCGGTTGCGCTTAACCCCAACAACGCCTACGCGCAGCATAACCTGAAAATCGTCAGGTTGCTGCAACAGCTGATCGCATGACACTCAAGCTGATTCTCATCAAGTTCCTGGCCAATGCCGTATTGCTTTACGGGCTGGCGCTTCTTGTGGGTGGGCGGATCCGATTCGGCGGAGTCGTGCCGGTTCTCTCGGTCGCTGTTTTCCTCGTCCCCATCAATGTCTTTGCGCCCTACCTGAGCGTGATGGTCGGCATTCCCAATCACCCTCTGTATCTCTTTGTCTCCTCTGCGGTCTGCAACGGCGTGATGCTCTATGCTCTGTCGTATGTGATCGATCGTTTCACGGTCGAGAACTTCCGGGTGGCACTGGGTTTTGCGGTGATCATGGGAGCGGTCTCTCTTGTTTTGAATCACTTTCTGGCCGACCAAATCGCCCAGTGGCTCTGAGGCAAGAGGCAAGAAGTCAGAGGTAAAAGAGGCAAGAAAAAGCCCCTCATCCTTTCGCCTTCATCTTTCATCCCCTATCCTTGACTCTCTCGACAATCTCAAGACTTGCGTTCTGGGGGCTAGTTATGATAGGGAGCTGGGATCAGGTGAGGCCCTATGTAGACGGAAGGGCAATTATTTGGGCTGTTGGGGGAGTGCGGCGGCGGGTCAGTTTGGCCGCGCCGGGAAGGTCTGAGTTATGAGCACTACACGGAAAAGCCGGAAGAAGCAAGGGACACAACCATCGTCGGAATCCCTGTCCCGCGATGCAGACTTGCTTCTTGCACGCGCCGAAAAGCATCTTCAGCAATTCATGGACAACATACCGGAGGGCCTGTGGTATGTAAGATTTGACCCACCCATACCGACTGACACGGAGCGCGGCGAGATCGTCCGCCTGATGGTCGAAAGAGAGTCTCTCGTGGAGGCCAATGCTGCGCTGGCCCGCATGTACGGCTACGACAGCGCTGACGAGATGATCGGGCGCCGGCTCGGCGAGTGGCTCTTGCGAGTGCCGGACAATATCGCGCTTTTTGAGCTGTTCGCGGACGAAGGGTTTCAAGCGCAGAACGTCCCATCCGCCCAGCCCGATCGCGATGGACGGCTGCGCTTCTTCGAAGGCTCGGCTGTCGGAGAAGTTGAGGATGGCAAGCTGGTCGGCGCGTGGGGCCTGCAACGCGACGTCACGTACCGGGAGGTCATGGAACGCCACCTGCGCGAGTCGCAGCAGAAGTTCCGCGCAATCGTCGAGTGCATCGGTATGGGCGCGGCGCTACTAAACGATCGTATGGAGATTCTCGAGGTCAACGATACGATGCGGCAGTGGTTCCCGGCCGCGGACCCTGCTCAGAGGCCCATTTGCTACACAGTGTTGAACGACACGCCACGCGACACGGTCTGCCCCGATTGTCCAGTTCTTTTGACGCTTCGCGACGGGCAGACCCACGAGGCGCTGCGAACCCTCGAGCGCGACGGCAGAGCGATCCACCTTCGAGTCCGTTCATCGCCGGTGCGGGACGTCGCCGGCCGCGTGGTCGGCGCCATCAAGACAATCGAAGACGTGACGCAGCGCGAGATCAGCCGGCGTCGGATCGAGGCCGCGGCGCAGCTGGTCACCGAGCTATCCTGTCTTGGTGATCGTGCAGAGCTGCTTCAACTGGTGGTTCGCCGCGCCGCCGATTTGCTTGGTGCCGACTTTGGCGTCATTGTGGAGCTCGATCCCGAGACGGGCGCGCTCGGCGCCGCCTATCCTGCGAAGTTCCCCGTCGAGCGCATCCCCAAAGGCACCCAGGTCAAGGGCCAGGGAGTGTTGCGACGGATCGCTCGCGGCGAGGTGATCTGGACTCCCGACGTTACGAGGGAGAGCGAATATATCGGCTACCCGTCGTGGCACCCGCAAGTTGGGCCCTGTGTCGGCTTGCCTTTGCAACTGCTCGGAAAACCGCTTGGGATCATGCTGGTTGGTCGTGAGAGAGGAAAACAGCCGTTCGGCGAGGAGGACCGCGACTACGCCATGTCGCTCGCGCATCACGCCGCCGTGGCGATTGATCGCACCCGTCGCATGGAGGCCCTGCGCGCCGAGCGCGACTTCTCCCAAGGGATCGTCGAGACAGCCCAGACGATCATCGTCGTGCTGGATCGCGATGGGCGCGTCGTGCGGCTCAATCAGTTCGGTCAACAGGTGACCGGCTATAGCGAGGACGAGTTGCGTGGCAAGAAGTGGCTGTCGCTGGTCGTGCCGCAAGCATGCCACGACAGTGTCATGGAGGCTTACTGGAACCTCATGGCAGGCGATTTGGTTTACGGCTTCGACAGTCCGATCCTCAGCAAGGGTGGCCGCGAGATTCTGGTCAACTGGAATGCGTCGATGCTCCGGGACGCCTTTGGTCAGGTTGCGGCGATCCTGTGCATCGGCGAGGACGTCACCGAGCACAAGCGTGCAGAGCAGAAGCTTCGCCAAAGCGAGAAGAGATTTCGAGAACTAGCCGATCTACTACCCCAAACTGTCTGCGAAATGGACGAACGAGGCAACCTCACATTCGCCAATCGCAATGCATTCAAAGCGTTCGGCTATACTCGCAAGGAGCTCGAAAAGGGCTTGAATTGTCTTCAAATGGTTGTTCCCGAGGATCGAGAGAGGGGTCGAGAGAATATTCAAGACGTGTTGAGGGGACAACAATTGGGCGGCAATGAGTATACGGCGCAGAGGAAAGACGGCAGTACATTCCCTATTATCATATACTCCAGCCCGATTATTCATGAACACAAAGCTGTGGGCTTGAGAGCAATCATCGTAGACATCACGCAACGCAAGCGGGCGGAGGAGGAACTGTCGTTTAAGACTGCTCTTCTGGAGGCGCAATCTGAAACGTCAATTGATGGGATTCTCGTCGTAGATAACGAGGGAAAGTCCGTCTTGTTCAATAAACGTTTCGGCGAAATGTGGAGCATTCCCCAGGAGATCCTGGATACGAAATCAGACGAGAAAATGCTTCAGTGTGTCTTGGAGCAATTGCGGTACCCCGAGCAGTTCCTGAATAAGGTACGCTATCTTTATGAACACAGGGAGGAGAAGAGCCGGGACGAGATTGAATTCAAAGACGGGAAGTTCTTTGATCGATACTCCTCTCCTTTGGTCGATGTAAACGGCAAATACCACGGAAGAGTCTGGTATTTTCGCGACATCACCGAGCGCAAGCGCGCCGAGGACGCGCTGCGGCGGTCAGAACGAGAGCTGGCCATCGGCAACGAGATCGCCGATGCCTTCCTCACTGTGCGCGACGACGAGATATACGGGGAAGTGCTGGAGATCATTCTGAGGGCCATGGAAAGCAAGCACGGGGTTTTCGGATACATTGATGAGAATGGGGCGATGGTCTGTCCCTCCATGACGAGAGACGTTTGGGACAAGTGTCAGGTTCCCGACAAGGACATCGTCTTCCCGCGTGCGAAATGGGGTGGCATCTGGGGGCGGGCTCTCGCGGAGAAAGTGACTCTCTGTTCCAACGATCCCTTCCATGTTCCCAAGGGACATATTCCCATGCGCAGGGCTTTGGCCGTGCCTATCATCCACCAAAGCGAGGTGATCGGGCTCCTTCTGGTTGCAAACAGGGACACGGACTATGAAGAAGAGGACCAGAAGCTGCTGGGAAGTATTGCTGACCGAATAGCACCCATTCTGGATGCCAGATTGCAAAGAGATCGCCAGGAGAGTGCACGAAGGCGGGCCGAGGCGGCGATGCGCGAGAGCGAGGAGCGCCTGCGTACCGTGATTGAGAACATGCCGGTCATGATGGACGCTTTCGACGCGGACGGCAACATACTCGTCTGGAACCGCGAATGCGAACACCTGACCGGTTATACGGCCGCCGAAATCGTAGGCAACCCCCACGCCATGGAGATTCTCTATCCCGACCGCGCCTATCTCGAGCGCATGCAGAAAGAGTGGGCTGAGCGGGGCGACGACTACCGCGGTTGGGAGTGGGACGTGAACTGCAAGGATGGCAGCGCCAAGACAATCGCGTGGTCCAACATTGCTGCGCGTTTTCCCATCCCTGGCTGGGCAACTTGGGGGATTGGGATGGACATTACCGAGCGCAAGCGCGCCGAAAGGCAGTTGGAGCGCGCCAAGGGTGCCTCGGAAGCCGTTGCCCAGGTCGTCAGCGAGTCGGCTCGGTCTCTCGAACCGAGCAAGATCGCCGACATCGTGGCTGGAGCGGTCAGTCGCGTGTTAAACGTGCCCCGCTGCAGTGTGGTCCTTCGCACTGCCGACAGCGACGGCGTCGCGGTTGCGGCACTATACCGCGATGGCCGACCCGCGCCCTTTGGCCGGAAGGGCGAAATGACGCTCGACGGCCACCCAAACATCCGACGCGCGCTGGAGACGGGAGAACTCCAGCTCGTCCGAAGCCAGGAACGCCACGAGCTGGCCTCTCGCGGCAAGTTGGATGTGAACGCGCCCCGGTTTTACGTGATTGCACCGATCGTGGCAGATGGTGACGTCATGGGAACCGTCAACCTGGCCGTTGTCAGTCCCGATCAGACGCTGGACGATCACGACTTCGCCATGCTTCGCACGATCTGTTCGCACGCCGGCCAGGCATTTGCCAAAGCACGTCTTTTCCGCGAACTCGAAGAGCGAAACCGCCAGCTGGCGGCCGCGCGCCAGGCAGCCGAGGCCGCCAACCGTGCCAAGAGCGAGTTTCTGGCAAACATGAGCCACGAGATCCGCACCCCGATGAATGCCGTCATCGGCATGACCGAGCTTGCCCTGGACACTGATCTGACACCCGAGCAGCACGACTATCTTCGAACGGTCAAGTTCTCGGCGGACGATCTGCTTCGGCTGATCAATGATATCCTGGATTTCTCGAGAATCGAGGCCAGGCAACTCGAACTGGAGGCGATTGGGTTTGGCCTGCGAACGACGGTTGACTCGGCGCTCGAACCGCTCGCCCTTCGCGCCGACGAGAAGGGACTCGAACTGGCCTGTGAGGTGCGGCCCGATGTCCCCGAGGGTCTCCGGGGCGACCCAATGCGGCTGCGCCAGGTTTTGGTCAATTTGGTCGGCAATGCGATCAAGTTCACCGAGGCGGGGGAAGTGGTCGTCTGCGTGAGAACTCTGTCCGAGACAGATGGCCGCGTGGAGCTGCAGTTCTCGGTCGCGGATACGGGTGTTGGAATTCCGCCCGAGCAGCAAGAGGCCATTTTTGAGGCATTTGCCCAGGCCGACGGGTCAATGACGCGTAAGCACGGCGGCGCCGGTTTGGGGTTGGCGATCTCCCGCCAGTTGGTTGAAATGATGGAGGGCCGTATCTGGGTCGAGAGTGAGCCTGGCAAGGGCAGCACGTTCCATTTTACGACAATGTTCGATCTCCAGCCCATCACGGAAGCGGTTCAGCGGCCGCCCGGACCGGTTGAACTAACAGGGATGCGTGTTCTCGTGGTTGACGACAACACGACCAATCGCCGGATTATCAGCGAGATGCTGAGCAACTGGCGCATGGAGGTAACTGCCTTGTCCAATGGACCCGAGGCCCTAGCTGCCTTCGCGGCGGCCAGGGACCGCGGGCAGCCGTTCCACCTTGCCGTGCTCGACGTACAAATGCCGGAGATGGATGGCTTCTCGGTTGCCGAGCAGCTTCGCGAGATTGAGTCGAGCCCGCCTCCGACGGTCATGATGCTGACCTCGATGGGCCGGCGCGGCGACGTGGCACGCTGCAAGGAACTGGGAATCTCTGTCTATCTGGTCAAACCGGTCAAGCAATCCGAGATGTTCGACGCAATTGTCAATACCGTGGGCACTGGCGTCATCGAAGCCGACCGGCGGCCGGTCATCACGCGCCACACGATTCGCGAGGCGCGGCGGAAACTGCGGGTCCTCGTGGCCGAAGACAATATGCTGAACCGCAAGCTGGTCGTGGCGATGCTTCACAAGCGCGGCCATGAAATCGTTGCTGTCCCCGATGGCCAGGGCGCCGTGGAATCCCTCGAACGCCAGCCGTTCGATCTTGTTCTGATGGATGTCCAGATGCCCGAGATGGATGGCTTTATGGCCGCGCGGCTTATCCGCGAACGCGAGAAGCAAACCGGCGGCCATGTTCCCATTGTCGCAATGACGGCTCACGCGATGAAGGGCGACCGCGAGCGGTGTCTTGAGGCTGGCATGGATGACTATGTCTCCAAGCCGATCAAGCCGACCCAGCTCTACGAGGTTATCGAGCGTATCGCTGCGGCGAGATCCGCGCGGCGGACGAGCAATGGTCTGTCCCGCGATGGCGAGAATCTCGACGAGGAACAAGAGCCCGCTTTCGACCGTGAAGAAACGTTGCAGCGCGTCGGCGGCGATAGGGCATTCCTTGCCGAGATCGCTGACGTCTTCTGCGGCGATAGCCCACGACTGCTCGATGAGATCCGCCAGCAGATCGAAAACGAGGATGCCGCTGGCCTGGAACAAGCGGCTCACAGGCTCAAGGGGTCGGTGGCCAACTTCAGCGCCCGGCCCGCCTTCGAGACAGCTCATACTCTTGAAATGATGGGCCAACGTCGCGACCTGTCGAACGCGCACGAGGTCTTCGAGACGCTGGAGAAGCAGGTCCAACGCCTCGTCCGGCAACTGAGCGAATTCACCAGACGAAATCCGTCCTGATTGCAGCGATCGTCGCCAATCCCGTTCGGTCCTGCGGCCCCCGCCGTGGAGTACGCTTCCGTTTCTTTGTGCGACGGGATCGGATCGTTTCGACCCCGGGGAGCACGGGGCGCGAGGAGTCCGTGAATTGGTCAACCCACCGTACGGCGGGCGGCCGAATTCGGCTCTCATCCTTCATCCTTCATCCTCGCGCCCGAAGAATTCTCTTGAAACAAAGAGGTTCGAACCGAGAATTGGGTCGGTTTTCTGTCAGTTGCATTGTGCAATCTTGCGGAGTCTGAGAAACTCGCGACGGTCTCCGCCAGCCGGCGGCCCACGGAGTGTGCGCATGATCGACGGGGTCAAGGTCAAACATCTCAAGGTTATTCCCGACGAGCGCGGCTGGTTGATGGAATGCCTCCGTGCAGACGACGAATTGTTCATTAAGTTTGGCCAGGCCTACGTCACGGCGGCCAATTCTGGCGTCGTCAAGGCCTGGCACTATCACAAACGCCAGACCGATCAGTTCGTCGTCATTCATGGAATGGCGAAAGTTGTCCTCTACGACGGTCGTGAAGGATCGCCCACGCGCG
>Ga0111193_1085_pt1 | contig 13015 bp, 11 predicted proteins | sample DeeMarSWOR324_28_FD_80361 | JGI IMG/M metagenome (GOLD analysis project Ga0111193, IMG submission 80361) | candidate division BRC1 bacterium SM23_51 | reverse complement strand
CTAATCGTTCTGAAGCCACTGGGCGATTTCTGGGTAGAACTGTCGCGGATCAGCGAAGTAGCCAACCGCGTTTCGCTCGACCACGACGTCGTGATTTCGGCTATCCCCGTGGACGCAGCCAAGCTGAGCCAATCCACGACGCCACTGCTACTGATTACGCAACGAGAGGGGATACGTGTCGCATGAATCCACAAGTGGCGCAACTTGTCGAAAAGGGGAAAAGGAGCCTCTCGGCGGCACGCAGCTTGATGGAAAGAGGCGATTACGACTTCGCCGTATCGCGCACCTACTACGCGATGTTCTATCTTGCGGAAGCGGCGCTTTTGGCCAGAGGGATGGCTTTTTCGAGGCACAGCGCTGTGATCGCGGCATTCGGGCAACACTTCGTGAAACCCGGACATCTGCCTGCGCACCTGCACGCAGCCATACGGACAGCCTTCGACGAGCGGAATGTGGGCGATTACGACTTCGCCGCACACTTCCCGCGTGAACGAGCGGAGCTGCTTCTCGACCGCGCTCAGGAATTTGTAGACACCGTGGAGGTACTCCTCAAACACGAGATTGAGCAACACAATCGCCGCGGTTGACCAGGCCGACGCCGCGCAATCAGATCCTATGGATTAAATCTTGCATTTGTCCGCCACGGCGGATATCTCCATTGGCGCTCGGGCCGATCCGGGAAAGGGCTTTGGCGCAAACGAGCGATACCCGCATCCTATCAACAGCCCGTCAGGAGTCGGTTGGAATGGCAGAACGAGGCAATCTGGTCGTAGGACAGTCGGGCGGACCGACGGCCGTGATCAACCGGTCGGTCTTTGGCATTGTCCGCGAGGCGATGAAGTACAAGGAAATTGACAAAATCCTTGGCGCCCGAAACGGAATCGTCGGCATCCTCAACGAGGATTTCTTCGATCTTCGCGCTGCCAACACCACGGAGATCGATCGCATGGCCGCGATACCCGGTGCGGCGCTCGGCTCATGCCGTTTCAAACCGGAAGAGTCGGATTGCGAGCGCGTCTTCGAGGTTTTTCGCAAGAACAACGTTCGCTATTTCCTCTACATCGGTGGCAACGACTCCGCGTTCGCCGCTTCGATTGTCAACCGCATCGCGCGCGATCGCGACTACGAGCTGCGCATCTTCCACGTCCCCAAGACCATCGACAACGATCTCCTGGTCACCGACCACTGCCCCGGATTCGCCAGCGCCGGCCGCTACGTTGCTCTGACGTTTCTCGGCAACGACCTGGACAACCAGGCGCTCCCGGGTATCAAGATCGATATCGTCATGGGACGCCAGGCCGGCTGGCTGACGACCACCGCAGCAATGTCCGCCGAACGTGACGGTGACGGGCCCCACCTGCTCTACTTCCCCGAGCATCCCAAGTCGCTCGCACAGATCGCCAACGACGTCGAGGCGGTCTATCGCAAGTACGGTCGTGCGCTGGTTGCCGTCTCCGAGGGCATCCGCGGGCCCGATGGAACCGAGCTGGTCCAGTCGGACGTGATCCGAAAAGAAGCGCAGGAGCGGGTCGGCAATGTTTTCGTCGAATGGCTCGACAAGTTCGGCGAGGTGATGGACGCTGCCGGCGGTGCCAAGCGCGACGCTTTTGGCCACGTTCAGCTGAGCGGAACGGGCATTTTGGCCGATTTTATATCGATGGTCGTAAAAGCGGTGCTCAATCCGAAGTTCAATAACAAGCTGCGTGTGCGCGCCGACACGCTCGGCTACTCGCAACGCTCATTTGCTGGTTGCATTTCGGAAACCGATGCGCGCGAAGCCTACGAGGTCGGCCGCGAGGCGGTCCGCTACGCCATGCGCGGCGATATCGACGGCAGTGTTGCCATCAACCGCATCGGAACGAGCGACGACTACATGGTCGAGTACTTCCTGGCCAAGCTCGACGATGTGGCGGCGGGCACGAAGGACGTACCAGCCGAGTTCTTCAACGAGGCAGGCAACGGAATCACCGAGGCCTGCCGCGAATACGTGGCACCGCTGATCGGGCCGCTTCCCAAGCGCGCGCGCCTCGCGACCGCCCCAGCCTGACGGCACGAGTGCGTCGCGCGGCCATCAGGACAGATGGACCGCAAGGGAGAGACATCGGGCGACATTGTTGGCGAAGAGCTTCTAAAAATGGCTCTTCCGGATTTGCTGTGGGTAGCGCCTCTCGGGGCGCCTGCGGGCCGAAGAGCAAACCTGCCCGCCGTCCGGCGGGCGCTCTTGCCCGACTCACCGCTTCTCAGTGCCGTAGGCACGACCGACTATAGCCCGGTGCGCAAGCGCCGGGAAGAGAGTGGCCCCAATCAAACAGCGCTGAAGGTGCGACACCCACCCACACCAGAACCGGAAGAACCAAAAAAATGGACCGCCGAGATCGCAGAGGAACGCAGAGATTCACCACTAAGACACCAAGACACCAAGATCTATTTGTGTCTTTGTGTCTTGGCGGTTGGAAAACGTGGGGATCCCCGTAAGTTCTGCAATTCATTCTTTTAGGGACTTTAAGTCCTCACGGCGAAAGCAGAATAATCCTTGCGCACAATGAATTGCCGCCGCGAAAGCAGCAGTCACAGCCACGTCGGTGAAAATGCGTGCACGAAAGTCATGCTGACAAGGCAAGCCCTGTTCATTCTGGTCTGTTCGGCGCTCCTCGCCGCTTCGTGCGGCCAGAAGGTTAAAGAAACAGCCGCCGAAGCGAAGGAAAAGATCACCGAGGCCAAGCAAAAGGCCACCGAGAAGATGCTCGAGAGCCTCATCGAAAGGAAAACCGGAGAGAAGGTCAAAGTCGATGTCTCAAAGGGAAGGATTAACATAAGCGGTGAGAAAGGCGAGGTGACCTTCACGCGGGACGGCGGCGGCGAGCTGCCCGAGGGTTTCCCAGAAGATGTCCATATTTACAAGGACGCCACCATCGTCATGTCAGCCACGCATCTGACAACTTTCTCGCTCGTGCTTCGAACGAAAGACAGTTTCGACAAGGTCGCAAATACGTATAGGAAGGAGATGACATCGCAAGGATGGGAGGAGAACGCCGTGGACAACACGACCGGCACGTCGATGCTGCAATACATCAAAGACAAGCGATCCGTTACGGTGCGAAGGGTCGACGATAAGGAGAAGAAAACCCAGGTGCTTTTGGTCGTGAGAGGGGAGGACGAATAGCCATCGGCCGCGGGCGACCCAACTGCTTCTGAGAGATCGTGCTGGCAGCGCCGAGTCGCGGCGACTTGCAGCGAAGGCATGATTTTTGTTGTACCTTACAAGCGATCGCCCTAAAGATAAAGGTCACGTTCATTTCAACGAACAAGGGGGAAAGAAAGCCATGTCAATGAGAGGACCGCTATTCGTGCTGGCTGTTTCGGCGCTCCTTGTCGCATCCTGCGGCAAGAAGGTCGAGGAAAAAGCCGCCGAGAGGAGACTGGAAAAAGCCATCGAGAAGGAAAGCGGCGGAAAGGTGAAAGCCGACATCTCCAGGGAAAAAGTCGAGATCAAAACCGAAAAGGGCGAAATGACGATAACCGGCGCTGGCGGCGCCGAAGTACCCGATGGCTTCCCGAAAGATGTCCATATTTACAAAGATGCCACGGTCGTAATGTCGGCCAGGGAGCAGAACACCTATTCGCTGGTGCTCCAGACGAACGATGATCTCAAAAAGGTCAGCGAGACTTACAAAAAGGAGATGACAGCGCAGGGATGGGAAGAGGAAGCGGCGATCAACATGGGTGGCATGGTGATGTTGCAGTACAAGAAAGCCGAGCGCGCTGCCGCGGTCTCCATCGCCACGCAGGACGACAAGACCCAGGTGACCCTGTCGGTTCAAGAGAAAGAATGAACCTGGCGAAGTAAGCAAGCGGACCTCTTTCGCAACACTGCCCCAAGTGGTACCGCCTTGCGATGACTTGCCTCAAGGGCACCAAAACAGTCGCGGATGACTTTGCACTCGCGACCCAAGTCCGCATGCTGCCGAGGTCGTCGGTCAGCTCTCCCGCACGCGGATCATTGCTTTTACGACATTGTCCTCGTAATTGTAGGCCAAAGGAAAAACTTGCCCTGCTTGTGCGAACGGAAAACGGTGCGAGACGAGACGCTCAGCGTCGAAGACACCGCGCACGAGCATCGCAAGCGCGCGATGGAGTGTGTTGCGCGATCGCCGGACGATGTAGACCGTCAGGCCTCGGCGACGCGAGATCGAGGCGGAGAAATTCGTCTCGCCCCCCGGCGCGATGCCCACGAGAAGAACCTTGCCGGCGGGTGCGGCCAGTTGGATCGCCAGTCCAGCCGCTTCGAACACGAAGTCAACACAGCGATCAGCAGTCAGACCCGCGACTGCATCGACCGGATCTTCGCGATTCACGTTGATTGTGTCAGTCGCACCAAACTCCGACGCCAGATCGAGTCGCCAATCCAGCCGATCGAGGGCAATCAACCGTCCGACGCCGGCCGCGCGCGCCGCCTGGAGAATCGAAAGGCCAACGGGACCGCAGCCAACGATGGCCGTCGATTGCTCGAGGCGCGGTCTGGCCAGGTCAACCGCGTGCACGGCGATCGCCAGAGGCTCGAGAACCGCGCCCGCATCGTCGGAAACGCTGTCCGGAAGCACGGCCAGAAACTGCGCTGGATAGGTCATATAGCGCCTGAGTGCACCATCGACGGGCGGCGTGCCGCAAAACCGAACGTCCGGACAGACGTTTGTGTCGCCGCGCCGACACCATTCGCACTCCATGCACGAGACAGCCGGCTCGACTGCCACGCGTTGGCCAGTAAGATTTGAATCGGCACCCGGACCCGTCTCGACCACGCGCGCCGAAAACTCGTGTCCCAGAACCAGCGGCTGCTCGACAACAGCGTCGCCAATCCGCCCATCCTTCCAATAGTCCAAGTCGGATCGGCAAATACCAACCGAGAGAACCTCGAGAAGCACCTCACGCGCGCCAGGCGTCGGGCAATCCTCGTCGTGAAATCTCAACGTTTGAGGAACATGGAGGCGAAGTGTCGGATTGATCTCGTTCAAAGCAGTTCGTTCCTTTCCGCGCCGATTCGCCCGCCTCGGCCACAACACACCACGGCAGGAAAGCCAAACGGCTGAGCAACCATTTCATTCTCGCTAACGCACCCGTATGCCCGCTGTCAAGTGCTCCGCAGCCTAAGCAACGCGATACGGCGCGAGCACCTCGAACGGATAGCCGCAGAGAGAGTGGATTAACCTCGCAGACTTCTTATATGGAACCCGACGGATTCCGAGAAAATGCGCGAAAAAAGCGCTTGACTCCAGATTGATGCAATGATTATAATATAATGCTCTTGGTGCCGAGTAGCTTGACCATAACAGGCCTTGTGAGTCTCGGAGATAGCCGTGAGCGACCAGCTTCACCTCGAATCGCCGGTGCCGCTCTACAAACAGATGTCCGACATCCTGCGTCGGGAAATCGAATCGCAAGGGCTGGCTCCCGGAACCCGTCTACCCACGGAAAAGGAGCTCGCCAAACGCTTCGATGTCAGTCTGATTACCGTGCGTGGCTGTGTTGGCGAGTTGGTGCGAGATGGCATTCTGGTTCGCCGCCAGGGCCGGGGGACGTTTGTCGCTTCGCGCAAACCCAGGGCAACCCAGCTGATCATGGCTATCGTTCCCGACCTGACCGACTACTACTGCGCCCGAATGATTACCGGCATCCAGGAGATCGCCGCTCTCTATTCTTACGAACTGATCTCGGGCCAAACGCACGACCAGGCACCCGCGGAACGCAACCTTCTCGACCGCGCGTTGTCGCGCAACGTCGAGGGCCTGATTATTGTCACCGGTCGAAGCGCATTCGCCAACGGCTATCTGGTCAGTAGCCGCCTCTACCTGCCGCTGGTTATTGCGGATTCCTACCACCCCGGTGTCGAGGCCGACTTTTTCTACACGAGCGATGTGGCGGGTTCTTACGAGGCCACACGCCACCTGATCGAGTCCGGCTATCGACGGATCGGCCACCTGTTGGGGCCGAAGGGGCATTTCCTCGCCGAGTTGCGCTTGCATGGCTACCGCAGGGCGATGCGCGAGGCAGGAATTTCCGTCGAGGAGAAATGGATTGTCGAGGCAGGTGCAACCGCTGACGGCGGTCACAAAGCCCTGACGACGCTGTTGCGCCAGGATCTTCGCATCGACGCCGTGTTCGCTTACAACGATCTCGTGGCGGTAGGCGCCATGCAGGTGCTGAGCGAGCTGGGCCGCCGCGTGCCCCAGGATTTCGGAGTCGCCGGCTACGGCAACCATGCCATTGCGGCCTATACCCATCCGCCGCTGACAACGGTGGACACCGACCGCGCGGAAGTCGGCCGCCGTGTAGCCCAGCGACTTTTCGCACGAATCCGCGACGAGGTGCGAGCAGACGAATTTACCAAGGAAATCTCCCCCGTCCGACTGATCGTCGGGGGATCAGCACGGGGTCGAGAATAGAATGAATCCCCCAGGCAAATCGAAGAAGCGCAAAGTCCGCGTGACGTTGGAGGACGGCCGCCGGCGCGAATTCGCCCTCGGCACAACTGTCGGTGAGATCGCACAGGCGTCGGGCAAGAAAGTCGGTCACGAGGTGTGCGCAGCGCTGCTCGGCAACGAGCTCGCCGACCTTCAGACTCCGGTCACCAAGTCGGGGAGGATGCGCTTCATTCAGACCGACTCGCGCGATGGCAACCGCATGGTTCAGCGCAGTCTTTGTTTACTGCTGGTCGCCGCCGTGCGTGATATCTACCCCGATCTCCGTGTGTTCGTGCACCATTCACTCTGCAAGGGGCTCTACTGCGAGTTGGTTTCGCATCGCTACCGGTGCGTTGACAAGATCGTCCTGACCAAGGCCGATCTCGCAAAACTCAAGCGTCGCATGAGAGACTACGTCGAGGCCGACCTGCCCTTCGTGCGCGAGGAGGTTGACCTTGACCGGGCACGGCGGATTTTCCGGCGACACAACCACCCCGAAAAAGTCGAACTCATTCGCTATCGCACCGACCCGACGCTCAGCCTCTACAGTTGCGGCCCCTACCGGGAGCATTTTTGCGGCTACCTTTTGCCGCGCACCAGTTGCGTGCAGCACTTCGACCTCAAGCTCTATCCACCCGGCTTCATTCTTCGCCATCCCGAGGTTGGCGCCCCCGACCGCGTGCCCAAGTTCGTGGGCAATCCCAAGCTCTTCCAGGTCTTCCTGGAATACGGCCAGTGGTGCAGGATTCTCGGGCTGGACACCGTCGCCGCACTTAACGGGATCGTTGCCTCGGGCGGCATTTCGGAGTTTGTCAAAATTGCCGAAGCGCTGCACGAGAAAAAAGTAGCACAAATCGCCGACATGATCGCCCAAAGCCGGACAGGCGCGCGGGTTGTTCTGATCGCGGGGCCGTCGGCGTCGGGCAAGACAACGTTCTCGAAGCGTCTGGCGATCCAACTGCGAGTCAACGGCTACTGGCCGTTGATCATCTCATTGGACAACTACTTCTTCGACCGCACGAAGACGCCGCGTGATGAATCGGGCGAGTTGGATTTCGAGACGATCGAGGCTATTGACGTCGCGCTGTTCAACACCCAGTTGCGCCGATTGCTTTCGGGCCGAACGGTCACCATACCGTACTATGATTTTCACACAGGCAAGCGATCGAAAGGGCGGTCGGTTGGCCTCAAGAAAGGCGCCGTTGTGTTGGTCGAAGGGATTCACGCCTTCAACCGAAGTCTGACCGAGGCGATTCCCGAGGGACTGAAATTCAAAGCCTATATCAGTGCACTGACACAACTGAATCTCGATAGCCTCAACCGCGTTCCAACGTCCGACACGCGCCTGATTCGCCGCATGGTGCGCGATAGCTGCTTTCGCAACTACGCGGCGAGCGAGACCCTGGCGCGTTGGCCCTCGGTGCGACGCGGCGAAGAGCTCAACATTTTCCCCTACCAGGAAGACGCCGATGTGATCTTCAATTCAGCCTTGGTTTACGAATATGCAGCGCTCAAGCCCTATGCGGAAAAGGCACTTCGACGCGTCGGCCGCCGCGACAACACCTACAGCGAGGCGAGGCGTTTGCTCTATTTGCTCTCCTATTTCCAGCCGGTCGAGTCCAGCGACATTCCGTCGTCGTCGATCTTGCGCGAGTTCATCGGCCAGAGCAGCCTCGACTACTGACGTGGCCGGGGAACGGGGGCGACGGCGCGATATGTGACCCACCAGAAGCGTGTCCCTACATAAATATGCACGTCGGTTGCGTACGATGTCAGGATACTTTGCAGCTGATCGCCAGTGTAATACTACAGATCGCTGCATAACTAACGCAACGCTTATACACCGTACCCCCTCTGGTCATTGCGAGCCGCCAAACGGCGGCGTGGCAATCTCGTTGTATGCCTGGGAGATTGCTTCGTCGTCCGCCTTACGGCGGACTCCTCGCAATGACGCGACAGGTGATCGGATCAAGGATTCCTTTACTTATGCAGCGAACTGTAACACTTCGAATTTTGATTCATTTTCCGACCCGAGGCCTACCGCGCCGCCAGCATTCGCGCACTCGTCAGAGTTATTTCCAGATGGTACTGAAGCAATGCCACAAGCAACGAGAACAGCTGGTCGAGCTGTTTGCGCGAAAGGCGCAGCGTCCCACGCCCGCGAGCACCCATCGCCGCCAGGTGTTCGAAAACCTTGATCGTGCCGGGTGGGAGCGGCCGGAAATGCTCGTGACCGCGCGCGCAGCGCTTGCACGTGACGCTGCATTTGTCGATGCGGAAACCCACGAACGGCCCCGCACTGCCACACAGCCCGCACCGCGCGAACTCGGGTCGAAACCCGAACCCTTCGAGCATCGCCGCCAACACGGCAACCGTCACTTCGTCAGGCCGGTCGGTTGTCTCCATCTCTTCGAGGTACGCGCAAACCCGCTCGAACAAGCCACTGAGGTCCTCGGCGGGCAATGTCGCCCGGTCAAGGACTTCGAGAACGAGCGATGCCAAAAGCCACCGGTCATAATCGCTTCGCAGCGCGGAAGGAGCCGAGAGAAGCGCGCTTTCGCGCAGTGTCCCCAGCGACGTCGGATCTTTCAGATAGAGCGAGACCTGCACGCGCGAAAAGGGTTCGAGCGAACCGCGGTCGCGGCTCTTGATCCGCTTGATCCCCTTGGCGAGAACGCGCACCCGCCCGTGGTCGGGCGAAAAGAGCGTCACCAAGCGGGTGGACTCACTGTACTCGCTTGCCTTGACGACTAGCGCTTCGGTCTTGATCAGACTCATTGTCGCTTGCCAAGCAGCCGTTTGCACCCGGTCGCGAATCGAGCCGAAAGGTAATCCCTCTCAGGTGGGAATTGAAGCAGCTTGTTCGCCCAATCGGCAAGTGCGAAGTGGCGGCTGACCGCAACTTGCCTAGCCGTCTCTTGTGCGAGTCCACCTCAGAAGCAACCACTTTCGCCTGCGTTCCTTAGCCGGAATCTCTGCGGCCCGCCGGCGCTCCAGCAAGCGTTGCAGGTTGGCCGTCCAAGACTTCGCTAATCATCTTCCCTCGAAGCCGTGTCCGGGACCGAAATAGTAAATGTCACCGTCCGAAACGGTGCCGTTCGTTGGGTCGTATTCGATCGGGTATCCCTGGGGTGAGTAGAAATCGTCGTGGTCCATATCCACCCCATGGCTATGAGCAAACCAGATAGCAGAGCGGTCGTATTCATTCGGTTGCGGCACGCGCTGCACTCGCAGTGCCCCCTTGGTTCGAGCCACGCAAAGGTCGTCAGGCGGCGAATACCAGATCTCATTGTATTGGTCGCACGAATAGTGTGGCTGATGTTTGACCGGATGCGTGGGATCCGGAGTGACGCGCATGGGGAATACATCCATCACGAGCGAAGTGACATAAGCCACGGGTGTAGTCAGGCGCCGCGGCAGAAACCCCTCGGGCGCGGCAACGGGCGGTTGGGTCCAGTCTTGCGGTGCGCCGAGCGCACAGCCGTCCGCCGGCGAATAAACGTTCCAATCCACGCAATAGGCCTCGAGCGCTACTGCACTAGAGCGCAAATCGGCCTTGAACCGTGAGATCTTGGCGCGCACTTGTGCTTCCAAAAAGTTTGGCACGGCGATCATCGCCAGGATCGCGATGATAGCAACGACAATGAGTAGTTCAATGAGCGTAAAGGCACGTTTGCATGCCGTATACTTGCTGAATGCAGTGAACATAGCGCACATTCCTTTCCCCGAAAAATGTGGGCTGCTTTTAGATTTTGCTGTTGTCGTCTTGCAGCGAGTGAATCAAAAGGCGCAAAAAGGAGGAGGCCCCCGAGGTGACCCGGGAGAAATGAATACACAACGGTAGCAAGAATCGTGCGATTTCGGAAGCGGAAGAACCTCCGAAAGGTCGAGGGTTGATAAGACATCTGCTGTTGGATGCTCTGGAATGCCGGGCGTGACCGCGCAACAGCAAACCGGACAGTGCGGATGCTCTTCCGGTCCGTCCGCGTGAACGGCGGGATGGCTCACCCATGTGGCAGCTGCAAGGAAAACCGACAAGAAGACGAACACTAGCAAAGGGGAGCCGACACGGCTCATGCTGGTTCTGCTCTTTCTCATCTTCCCTAACACGCCGGCAGTAGGCAACATGATCTTCCAATCGGACGCTGGTTTTCCCTGTAAGACAGCATCGTCGCTCGGCCTGGAGGCACTGGATCAGGTTTCGGCCCACGCAATCACCGGACGGGATTTACGGCGGCGAAATCCCGACTGGCAGAAAACGCGCCGACATTGAGCTACCCCCAGTGCAACGGCCTACCACGCCAAAAGCCGGGATGCAAGAGCCACTCCCTGTGGCAAAGATTCTGTGCGTAGCCAAATGCCTTGGGCGCGCGGTTCGGGGAAAGGCGCGCAACCACAACGCATTGTAACAATCCGAATTAAGGAAATGGCCCCCTTCCCCATTCTACATTCCCCGATTGCCACTGACCCCTTCAGCATTCCGCGACGGCTCAGCTGCCCAAGCCCAGCAACCGGCCGCCTTGGTAGACAACAAGCGCTGCCGTGTAGGCCAGCGTTGTCGAATAGGCAATCTGGAGCGCGACCCATTTCCACGAACCCGTTTCGCGCCGCAGGACAACCATCGCCGGCAAACACGGCAGATAGAGCAGAACGAAAACCATGAGCGCGTAAGCGCTCACGGGATTCCAAAGGGGATCGACACGCAGCGCATCACGTAGTTCCGACGAACGCTCGACGGATCCGCTGACATTGTACAGGGTCGCAAAGCTCGAAACGACGACCTCCTTGGCCGCCAAACCGCTTATGAGTGCGACCCCAACCTTCCAGTCGCCCAACCCCACCGGGCGAAGAGCGGGTTCGACCAGCGAGCCGAGCGTTCCGGCCACGCTATAGCGCAAGGCATCGCCACCAGTGACGTGGGCGTCTTTCGGCGGCCGCGGATAGGTACTGAGGAACCAAACAATCACGGACAAGGCGAGAATCACCGTCCCGGCTTTCTTCAGGTACATCCAGGCTCGATCCCAGGCGTGAAACACAACGCCAAGGAGGGTTGGCAACCGATAGGGCGGCATCTCCAAGATGAATGGTGTCCTTCGGCCTCGAAAAACCACACGCCGGAAAACGCTAGCGGAGACGACCGCCATGAGAATCCCCAAAAGGTAGATCGAGAACAGAACAGGTGCTCCCCTGACAAAAAACGCCGAAATAAAAAGTACATAAACGGGCAGCCGCGCTCCGCAGCTCATCATCGGCGTGACCAGGATCGTCACCAGGCGGTCGCGGCGGTTTTCCAACGTGCGCGCCGCCATGATCGCCGGGACGCTGCAGCCGAAGCCAACCATCAACGGAATGAACGATTTGCCGTGCAGGCCGATCTTGCTCAGCAACCGATCCATGATCGCCGCGCCTCGCGCCATGTAGCCCGAGTCTTCGAGCACGGCCAGCGCCAGGAACAACAAGACGATGTTGGGCAGAAAGACCAGCACTCCCCCGACACCGCCCAAGATGCCCTCCACCATAAGCGACCGAAATGCACCCGGCGGCAGCCAACGAATGGCCAGGGACGACAACACCGCCACACCCTGTTCGATCCATTCCATCGGCGGCCGGCCCAAGATGAAGGCAAACTCGAACACCAGGTAGGTCGCCAGGAGAAACACCGGAAGACCGAAGTACGGATTCGTAAGAACGCGATCGATACGGTCCGAGCGTGTCTCGGCGCGAGGCCGAACAACCGTCACAACATCGCCACGGAGCTTGCGGGCAAAATCATGGCGGCGGTTGCTGAGCACCAGCGCCGGCGGCTGGCCATAGAGACCGCGCAAGCGCTCGCTGCTCGCCTTGATCTGCTCCGCGAGAGCCTCGTCTTCCCCCTCCCCCAGGCCAATCTCACGGGCAAGCGCTCGGTCGCCCTCGAGCAGCTTGCGCGCCAGCCAATCCAGCGGATAGCGGTCGGCTAAGCCGTCGCGCTGCGACAGCAAGTCGACGATCTTGGCGATCTCGTCGTCAACCGGCGGGTCGAGGGCCAGATCGAACGCGGGGGGTGTTTCCTTCGACCGCCCTACCTCCGCGATCGTTTCGAGCAAACGGTCCACCCCGACACCCTTGGTGGCAACGGTTGGAACCGCCGGCACGCCGAGCAGTTGCGAAAGCCGCTCGGCGTCGACGTGCTCACCGGCCGCCTCAGCCTCGTCGTACATATTGAGTGCAATGACAATCGGGAAACCCAGCTCGAGCCACTGGGCTACCAGATAGAAACCGCGTTCGAGATTGGAGGTGTCGAGCACGGCGACGATCAGGTCGGGGCGCTCTTGGAGACAGAAGTCGCGGGCGATGCGCTCGTCGAGCGCTTCCGAGCCGAGCCCGTACATACCCGGCAGGTCCACCATCTCGATCTCCAGATCGTCATGGCGGATCGTGGCGGATCGCTTCTCAACGGTCACACCCGGATAGTTGCCCACCTTCTGGCGGAAGTGGGAAACCCTATTGAAAAGTGTTGTCTTGCAGCTGTTGGGTGTTCCGGCGAGAGCAACTGTCAAACGGGTTGGCACGGGTTG
>Ga0111193_1027_pt1 | contig 13046 bp, 11 predicted proteins | sample DeeMarSWOR324_28_FD_80361 | JGI IMG/M metagenome (GOLD analysis project Ga0111193, IMG submission 80361) | candidate division BRC1 bacterium SM23_51 | reverse complement strand
GACAACGTGATTGCCGAGTTCCCGCAATTCCGGGTCTTGCGCGAATATGACGAATTGAAGGAATACATTGACCAGTTGCTGACTACCTGACTCGAAGCAGCCCGCACAAAGGCCTTGCAAGCCTCCCTTCCATGCCCTAGCATCATCGCCTTAGTGTTTGCAGGAAACAGGAACGAGTGATGGATCCGCCTTCTTCGAGATCACAGAGACTGGCGCGGTTTCTGCGGCCGGGGGCCTCGGCCGAGAGACAAACGGCGCCATTGGGGCTGGTCTCGGGGATGGCTTGCGTGCGGTGCGAGCGCACCTTTGATGTGTTGAAGCGGGCCTTGTGGTGTCCCGACTGCGGGATGGAGGGCATTCTCGACGTCCAGTACGATTACAACTCGATTGGCAAGGTTCTGACCCCCGGCCGGCTCGTCCAGACCACGATTCGCACGCAGTGGCGTTATCTGCCGCTGCTGCCGGTTCGCGGTTTCAAACAGGTGCCGCCGCTCGAAGTCGGCTGGACACCGCTGTACGAGGCGAGGGCCTTGGCAGAAACCATCGGCATGGACCAAGTCTGGCTGAAGGACGAGGGCAAGAACCCGACAGGCTCGATCGCGGATCGCGCGACGATGGTCGCCGCGACGCGCGCCCGCGAGGACAACTATTCGATGGTGACCTGCGGCACGACAGGAAACACGGCGCTTTCGGCGGCGGCAGTGGCTGCCTCGGCTAGCTTGCGCGCCACACTGTTCGTCAGTCAGGACGCGTCGGACGGCTATGTCGCGCAACTGCTACTGCTCGGCTGCGACGTCTTTGTCGTCGAGGGTAGCTACGAGGACGCGATTCGGCTGAGTCTGCGGTGCGCCGAGGAGTATGGCTGGTACAATTGCAACAAGGCGATCAATCCCTTCCTGGTTGAGGGCAAGAAGACCGTTGCCTTTGAGATGGGCGAACAGATGCACTGGGCGGTGCCCGATTGCGTCGTCGTCGCGGTCGCCGAGGGATGCACGATCGCGGCGGTCTGGAAGGGCTATTGCGAGATGAAGCAACTGGGGTGGATCAGCCGCCTGCCCAAGATGATAGGAGTGCAGGCAGAGGGCTCCTCGCCCATCTATACGGCGTGGAAGCAACAGCGCGATCCGACGGCGGTGCGACCAAACACGATCGCGCAGTCGCTGGCGGTCGGCGCACCGCGCAACTTGCGCAAGGCGGTCGCGGCCATTCGCGAATCGGGAGGCATGATGGTGGCGGTCTCGGACCGGCAGATTCTCCAAGCCATGCATCTTCTGGGCGAGCGCAGCGGAGTGATTGCCGAGCCAGGCTCGGCGGCGACTCTGGCCGGGCTGGTGTCGCTGCTTCGCTCTCGCCAGCTGACGCGCACGATGTCGGCGGTGCTCCTGGTCGCTGGCAGCGGACTTCGCCACCAGGCTGCGGCCATTGAGGCGACGGGCACGGCACGCACTGTCTCGCCCGACTTCCACCAGTTGCGCACAATCCTGCAACGCTCGCTTTCGCGCACTCCCTTTTGATTTCGGGAGGATATGGGAGATGAAACCTTCCGTGATTCGTCAAATCGTGGGGCTTGGGTTGAGCATCAGCGTGGCGATAGGAAGCAATGTCGATGCGGGCGAGTCGCCCAAGTCAACGACCTCGCCGACAGTCGCCGCTCCGTCGCCGACGACGGGTACGATCGAGAGCGACCCCGTCGCCGAGAAATGGCTTCGCGCTCTCGAGGAGCGCCACCGCGACCACCGCCGCGCCTCGGGCGAGTTCGATCAAGTCAGGGAAGATCCCGTTTTCCTCGAGAAGAACGAATGGAAAGGGCGATTTTGCTATGAACGGCCCAGCCGTTTCAGGTGCGACTACACCGAGCCCGAGGCGAGCACCCACACGGTGATCGGCAATATCGCCACAAGTTACTTTCCCGCCTTCAAGCAGGTCGAAGAATACCGGCTGAGCCGCGAGGGGTCGGGCATCGGCGAGGTCAACCACATGCTCCTGGCGTTTGGGATCGAAACCGACAAGATTCTCAAGCATTTCGTCGTCACGAATGATCCGGCGGCGGTCGCCAACAGTCTGCGCTTGAGTTTCGTCCCGAAGGCGCCGCCCGAGGAACGACCCTTCAAGCAATTCATCCTGGAAATGTCGGAGCCTGACCTGACACCCAAGCGGTTTGAGATCATCGGCGACGGGGACGACTGGACAACGGTCGTGATCCGCGAGATCAAGTGGAACCCGATGCTTCCGCCGGAGACATTTCGGTTGAAATTCCCGCGCGATGTGGAGAAAATCGTGCATGAATAGGTTGAGAAGGGGACGAGCATGAAAAGGCCAACAAAATCGGAAGGCAAAACTGACAACGGAAAACTGACAACTGACAACCGACGATCGGCAACGGGGAATGGTTCGCTCTTCAGCCTTCTGTTTTGCGCTGGTTTTGTTTCACGCCGGTCAATTGGGTTGTCTTTTGTGCGTTTCTCATCGTGGGCTTGCCATTGGCCGTTGTCTGTTGTCCGTCGGCCGTTGGCCGTTGTTCGTTGGCCGTCTGCCGCGTTGGTGGCTGCGATGCTGATCGGCGCGCTGGGAGCGTGTACGCGTGTTCCACCAGTGCGCATTCTGCCCACCACGATTGCCTCGATCTACATTCCGATTTTCGAGAACCGCTCCTACGAGCCGGGTCTCGAAGAGGAGCTGACGCGGTTTGCGCAAGAGGAGTTCTTGGTAGATGGGCGGCTCGACGTGGTAAGGCGCGAGGATGCCGATGCCGTGCTCGTGGGCAAGTTGCAGAAGTTCGACATCGCTCCCTATATGTTCAGTCGCGACGAGTTCCCGCGCACGAGTCGCATCTTGGCGGTCGCCGATGTTGCCCTCTACGATCCGTCGGACCGCGAGAAACAAAACCCGCTGATGACGTGGACCGGTATTGACGTGGAGTACGCATTCCACAGCGATCTGCGGTTCAGCGAAGCCGGGCGTGGGATCGGAGGCATGCCCGAAGACCCTTATGACCGCGCGCTCCAGTCGCTGGCGCGAGCAATTGTCTCTGCCGTGATCTTGCAGCGGCCCGAAGAATACGAGGAGATGCAAGCCGTGGCGGCCGAGCCGAAGCCCGCACTGCCTCGACGCGTCCTGGGACGCGAAAAAATTGACACCCGTCTGCAGGAATCCCGCACCTCGACCACACTGTCGGCCGAGACGCCCGACAACGATCTCCGTCAGCCTTAGAAGAAGACCGCCCGGGCGCAAGGCAATGCCCGGATGAAAAAACGACAACAAAAAACGGACAATGAAGAACTGACAATGAAGATCTCGCAGCGACCAGCGATAAGATCGCGCGGCAGGCGAAACCGCTGCCAAACTCGGAAAGGACGCTGAAGAACCAACCCTTTTGCATTGTCAGTTGTCCGTTGCCAATTTCACGTTCGGCTTTGGGGCCGTGTGGGCCAAAATCCAGCGCAACTACCTACCGATTCTCTCGGGGCTGATTTTCGCTTTCATCCTCGCCGTCGTGGCGGTCGAAATCGATCGCCAAGCCTACCAGAGCAAGAAAAAGGAGATCTGCATTCACAACTGGGACCGCCTCTGTCCGGAATCTTTGACCAAGAATCTCTTCCAGCAGGCGGAGCGCTATTTCAGCTTGATGGAGAAAATGCGCAACGAAGACGGCGACCGGTCGCGACTAATGCCGCTGGCCGAAGATGCCCGCCGGGCCATGGACGAAGAGACCAGCCGCATTCTCAACAGCGACAACTGCTTGATCGGCATCACCGTCTTCACGGTCGAACATGACGGCGACGAACGCATCCGAGAGCGCGTTCTCTCGCGCGAGGTGGACAAGTTCAAGAAGCAGAACACATTTGCCAACAGCCTGGTTCTGCGCCGGTTCTGGGGAGGGACAACGTGGTCGTCGCGCTCGGTCGGCCCGTCACATATGCTCATCGGGGAGGTTTCTTTCCGCTACACAACACCGCTGCGTGGACCGGTATTCCAGGAAATCCGGCACCTGACATCGCGCTTTCGGCTTTATCTGGCGGGGGTGGTGCTGACCCTTGGCTTGCTTTACTGGTACATACTGCGCCATTTGATCATGCCCATCAAGCTCATCACCGACAACATCGACAGGTCGAAAGGAGCGCTACCCGAGATTCTGCCTTACCCGCGCACGGTCCTCGAGTCGGCATACAATGACCTGGCGCGCGATGCGCTCCTGAACGCCGTGACCCGGACGATGGCCGAGTACATGTCGGTGGATCGGCTGGCGTCGCGCGGCGAGATCGTCGGCGGTATCCCCGAACAGATCGCTCCCAACTTCGGCTTTGCCGCCGTCTATGCCGTTGAGCTGGTGGTGGGCGAAGGTTCGGAATCGCCCATGCGCTGGTGCCGGTCGGCGTTTCACGCCCCAAGCGATCCCGAGGTTCCCTTGCCGACCGAAAGCGATTGGGCTGGCTTGGGCCGGCAGTTCGCGCGCGACTGGAATCAGGGGATCCTCGACTTTGCAGTGAGTGACAACAAGTCCGCGCGCCCTTATTTTGCCGTTCCGATCGCTGCCGACCGCGAGCAGCGCCGGGTGACACTTCTGGTGGCGACGCCTCGCGGCCCCCTGGCGCAGGAGAACTTGCGCTGGCATCGCGAGACACTGCTTCGCCTGGCCAAAGCCGTCCGCAGCGGCCTCGAAACGCTCGATCTCCAGCGCGATCTGATCGTTCGCGAGAAAAGCAAGGCAGGCATCAACCTGTCGCGCCATCTCGGCCACGACCTTACCAACGTCATCGCCACGAGCAAGCTCGAGCTGGACACGGTGCGGCGCTTCCTGGGGCTGCCGGCCGAACGGCGGGCACAGCTCGATCCGCAGCGGCGGGCGCTGTTCGACGAATCGCTGCAAGGATTGCTCAACAACACAAAGTTCCTTCAGGAGATCGTCAACATCTATCGCTCGTTCAGCTATATGCACCATCCGCGACACGAGTCGGTGAATCCCAATGCGCTGGCAGATGAAGTGGTCGAGCTTTTCCAGTTGTCACTGTCGCGACGAATCCAGATTCACAAGGTCTACGGGGACGGTGTTCCGCACGGCTACGTGGAGCCGCGCCTGCTCAAGCTGGCGGTTTTCAACTTGTTGACCAACGCCACCGATGCTCTCAAGCGCCGGGCGGTGCACGAAGGCGACTTCGACGCCTCGCTGTGGATCACGACAACCTATGACAAAGATTCGAAAAAGATTACCATCACGGTGCGCGACAACGGCTGGGGCATCCGCAACGAGAAGGGTGAGTTGGCCACGCCCAGTGAGATCCGCACGATCTTTCAGGCCGATTTTTCAACCCGGCAAGAGGGAATGGCCGAAGGGCTCGGCCTGAATTGGGTACGCCAAATCGTCGGCGAGTTCCACCAGGGGCAGTTGCACGCACGCAACCACCCAGAAGGCGGAGCCGAAGTATCGCTTGTCTTGCCCCATTCTGAGTCGTCGCCCGACCTGGAAGGGCCCGGGGACGCGAGCGAGCAGAGATCCGCTCGCGCCGACACGCAGGGTCAGGCCAACGAGGTCAAGAAGTCATGAAGCCGATTCGTGTTCTGATCGTGGACGACGACGCCATGTATCGCGAGGCCTTCTCGCGCAACCTTCGCCTGCAGGGCTACGAGGTGCTCGAAGCCGAGCACGGCGATGAAGCCGTTGTGATCGTGCGCGCCGAAAGCGAGCCGCTCGTCGTCGTCACCGACCTGCAGATGCGTGCCGAGCGCGAGGGGCTGGAGTTGATCCGCCGGCTGAAGAGCGAAATGCCCCTGGTGCCGATCATCATGATCTCGGCCGTGGGCACGTTTGAGGAGGGGGCCCTGGCGAATAAGTACGGGGCGGCCTATGTCGTCAGCAAGAGCCGCATCGAGGAAGAGCTCGACCCGCTCTACGAGCAGATCAAACGCTGCCATGCCGCCTATCTGAAGAATCAGGCAGTTTTGCGCAAGATCCAGGAAATCGGCGAGAAGGCAGAAACGGTTGAGCCGGCCGAGGTGATCACCGAGTTGCAACAGTATCTCTCGGACCCCGAGGTGGCCTCCTATGTGAAGGGCGAAGCATTCGAGCGTCTGATGGCGCTGCGCTCGGCCGAGCTACGCTTGGCCGTGCAGGAACGGTTGACTTCGCTCATCGAAGACGCCGTCGAAGGCGAACCCGCTGTCGGGCTCAAGGAGATTGACGATCTGCTGCGCGTGGAATCCCCCTCATTCGACCATCTGGCTTCCGAGTCCAAAGAGTCGCTTCGCACGGCCGAGTTCCTCTATCGGCAGCAGTCGACCCTGGGCGACGACATCGATTTCTCGCGCAACATGGGTTTTTCTTACTGCTTCGCCGTCGAGAATGAAGCGAAAGCGGTGCTGCGACGAAAGCTGTCCCGCTTCCTCGAATCGAAAAACACGTATAAGCTGATCCAGACACTCTATGACTCGAAGAACCGGCGCATTGATCTGTTCTATCACCAATACCTGCTGCAGCTGCAGCACCAGCGCCGGCTCGAGGTGACGACCGAGAACGTCAACCAGACACTGGCACGCATCCTCGAGCACCAGGCGCGCTACAAGCCCGATGGCCTGAAAGCGCTGGGCATAATCATTCTTTGTTTCGGGCGCAGCTACGAATTCCGTCGTGCCAACGCGCCTATTCGAATTGACAATCCGCTCAACCTCCGCGGGCTCGACAGCGACGACGAAGTGCTGACTTTCGCTGAGCTGCTGACCGGACTGCAGCATTATCGCAATCCCTATATCCATCCCGAAATCAGCGATAGGGAGAAAGTATCGAAGATCCGCGAGACCACCCTGCAATGCCTGACCTATCTCTGTCGGCTGGTCTGATCCATGACGTGAGAGGCAAGAGGTGAGACAGTAGAAAACACGCTCCCTTGACACCTGCCGCGAAGATCCCCGCGACGTGCTCGTGCTCGTCGTTTTTTCGGAAAGGAGTTCGAAGTGGAAAGCTATCTACACAGGTTTGTTCTGGCTGGCGGGGTCATGATGGTTTTCCTGCTGCCCTGCTCGGTCGTTGCGGTCGCACTGATCTTTCATGGGCTGATCGATTTGCGGCGCGAGAGAGTCATGCCGTCGCGCGTGGATTCAGATTTCCGCGATGCCGGCGATCCTTCCGCTCGCGACGGGCTGCGCGAGAAACTGCGGAACCGCTCCGAGAGCCCCCTGGCGCGCGTGTGCCTGCGCTTGCTGCCATGGGTCGGGATGCACGGCGAGACCTGGGACCTGACGGTCCAGCAGGTAACCAGCGAAGAGATCGCACCGCTCTACCAGCGCCACGGCTACCTGGCCGTCGTTTACGGGGTCGCACCGCTCATGGGTTTGCTCGGGACGATTCTGGGCATGATCAGCACCTTCTATGAGTTCAGCGCACCCGGTTCCGCCCAGTCGGTGGCCGAACTGAGCAAGGGGATCAACGAGGCGTTGGTGACGACGATGTGGGGCCTGATGATCGCCGTGCCGGCCTATCTCTTCCTCAGTCTGTTTCGGCAGAAGCTCTATCGTTACGAGAACGATCTGATTCCGGCGCGGGTGCGCGAGCTGTTCGCCACGCTGCCACCGGCCACTCAACCGCCAAAAGGCCAGAGCGCGCCAGACAAGTCGTCCGGCGATGTGCGGAGGTAGGTGACAGTGGCGAAGGCTGTCCGAGCACGAGGACTGGAGATCGAGCCGCTCAACCTCACGCCGCTGCTCGACGTCCTGTTCAACCTGATCTTCTTTTTCCTTCTCGCGACGACGCTGAAGGAAGAGAGGTCGGTGATGGAAGTCCAACTCCCACAGGCTGGCGTTCACAGCGAAGCGCCCAAGGCCGAGCGCGAGTGGGTCGTGACGATTGGCCCCGAAGGCAGCATCTTTCTCAACGACGACGCCGTGACCAGCGCCCAGCTCAAGGTGCGTCTGTCCGATGCCACCAAGATGCCAGGCCGCCCGCTGCCGGTTCGCATTCGCATCGATCGAGCGACGCCTGGTCAGGCTCTCGTGGACGTTATGTCCATCTGCCACGAGTCGGGCCACCCGAATTTCGGCCTGGAAGTCAAGCCAAGGGTCCGCTTGCCATAACAGCACACCGGGCATGCCGGTTGCCCGAGTTGCTCAAGCTCACGAGGTCTGTTTCCTTGAAGATCGCAGAGTTGGCGCTGGAGCGGATCGCGCTCGACGACACGACGTTCGATCTGGGCTACGCCCGTCGCTACGATGCGTTGCGGCGGTCAATCGCCGAGGTTGGCGTTCTACAGCCGCTGCTAGTGCGGCAGTGTGACGCCGACAGGCAAAGGCAGAGGGTTCAAGTTTCAAGGTCCAGGTTTCAGATTGTTTGCGGATTCGGACGGGCGCGCGTGGCGTCCGAACTCGGGCTTGCTCCGCTTCCCGCGCAGCTTCTTGCCCCCGAGACCAGCGACGGCGATTGCCTGCGGCTGGCATTGTTCGACAACCTGCCGCATCGGCGGTTCAATCCGATCGAGCGCGCAATGGCTCTGTCCAAACTGCGTCGGCACGTTGGGCGGCAACAGCTGGTGCGCGACTATATGCCGCTGCTGGGTCTGCAGCCAAACGGTTCATTGCTCGATCGGACGCTGGCGCTGGCTCAGCTGTCCGAAGGCTTGAAACGTGCCGTCGCAGAAGGGCGGATCGAGGCGAAGGTGGGGGCGTCTTTGGCCGCATTGCCGTCGGACGACCAGGCCGCATTCGCTCGCTTGCTCGAACGATGCCAGCCGTCGGTTTCGGTCGTTCGCGAACTGGCCGAAGCGCTGGCCGACGTGGCGCGCCGCGACGGACGCACGATCCGCGAGATTCTTGCCTCGCCCGAGGTGTCAGCGATCCTCGATTCGCAAGAGATGACTCGCCGTACGGCGAGCGAGCGGACAGCGGCGCTGCGGCACCACGTGCGTCGATTGCGCTATCCGACGGTTTCGCTCCACGAGGCGCGGTTCGCCGAGGTTCGGTCTGCACTCAGGCTACCGCCATTCATGCAACTCGAGCCGGCGCCAAATTTCGAGTCCGACGAGATCCGACTCGAAATCCGCTTCCAAAACGAAGAAGAACTGCGCCGATCAGCCGCGGTTCTCGCGGGCTGGTTTGACGACCCGTCGCTGTTGAAACGGCTTTGGCCTTCAGACATCGGTCCGGCTGAGCAGTGAGAGCGTTTGCAGCATCCCAAGAAGCCCGGACATTTCGCGCAGAAACATCCCTGCCGCGTTCAAGACGACAGCCCGAATCCCAGTCTCAACAAGTTCAACCTCGCCGTTGATCGACGGACAAACATGTTCGCAAGCCCAACAGGCGAGAATTCGCTTGAATGGCTTGTGCTACCGACGGTATGGGTCGCATGGGCGAGCGATGAAGGCGCGTGGGCGAGCGTTCGGCATCGATCATTGCCCAGAGAGTCTGCGTCAAGCGAGCAACCCTTGGCCAATCGCTTCGATCCAGCCGAGTCGAAGAGCGACCAGTTGATGGACCAACTGCGCCTGTTTGTCAGCCTGCGGGCACTGACCGGGGGTGAGGGCGACCCCGAGGCGCTGCGCGCCGTGCAGGCCGAGCTGGAGCGGCTCGAAAAGGAGCTGGCAACGGCGGGAGAAGCACCCGAACCTTTCCGCCTCGACCAGGAAGACCTCGACAATCTATTCCTGCTCAAGACGCGCCAGTCGCTCGAACCCGAAGGCAAGATAGGGCGCCTGCCGCCGGTCCGTTGGTACTACCGCCTGGCGCGGCGGCTGTTGCTCGGCACGCAACGGCGATACAACGAATCGGTCACCTACCTCGTGCGCCGGCTCTACAGCACCGCCCTCCTGACGCGCTATTATCAATTGCGCTCGCTGGCGCTTGAGCGTCGCCTGGGTGAGATCGAGGAGCGTTTGAAACGGCTCGAAAGCGACCCGAGCCCTCAGCGCGCAGAGCCATCTTCGCCGCCGCCGGAGCCGAGGCCGTGAGGATCAACCTGATGACCGCCTGCCTGACGGCGGGCGACGCGATCGGCCACTATATCACGATGCTCGATTCGGCATTTTCGCCGCGGCACGAAGTGGCCGTGTTTGCCGACCTCGGCACGCGCGACCGATCATTCCTGCCCTCCCACGCCTATGTGGCGACACCGGACGACCTGCTGTGGTTTCACTACTCGATCTACTCGGAGAACTTCGCCTGTTTGTCTCGGCGCGGGCCCGATTTCAAGATCATGGACTTCCACGGTGTTTGCCCGCCCGAACTGTACGCCGACGATGAGCCGGAGATGAAGCGGTTGGCTGCCCTCGGCCTGCAACGGCTGCCGGCTTTCCGAGAGGTTTTCGACCTGTGTCTCGTTCATTCCGACTATTCAGAGCAGGTATTGCGCGAAGCGCGCTATGAGCGAATCGTCAAAACGCCCCTGGCGATAGGCCGTGCGTTGGCCGAAGCCGAGGAGAATCCCTTTTTGGCTGAACGTCTTTCGCAGCTCGAATATCTTTTATTCGTCGGGCGCGTGACAAAGCAGAAGGATATTCTGGGAGCGATTGAATTGTTTGCGCGTGTTCGCGAACGACGGCCCCAACTGAAGATGTGGATCATCGGCGACCGCTCGGGGTCTGCACAATACCAACGGCAAATCAGCGACCTGCTCGCCCGCCTGGGTATCGAGCGTCACGTCGGGCTGACAGGCCGCCTCACCGATCCCACACTACTCAAACCGTTCTTCAAACACGCGCGGTTCCTGGTGATGCTCTCGCGATGGGAGTCTTTCTGCGTGCCGGTGGTCGAGGCCATGGGGTTCGGTGTGCCAACCGTGACCAGCGAACGCACGTGCGTGGCCGAGACGATGGGCGGGACGGGATTGGTCGTAGAGCGCTCGGATCTCGCGGGTGCAGGCGAGCGAGTCGCCGCGCTGCTCGAGAACGGCAGGCAATACGACGACTTGCGCCGCCGCTGCATCGAGCGCGCAACGCTTTTCACCGAACCGCGAATGATCGAACGCTTGTTCGAGGTCGAGAAGCGCTATTTCCCCTCCAAGAGTGAGCGATGAGTCGTCCACGGGTTGGCTTTATCATCCAGCGTTATGGCCCCGAAGTTCTCGGTGGTGCCGAGGCGATTTGCCGGGCCATTGCGCGGCACTTGTCGGCCCACTGGACGATCGAGGTGCTGACCACGTGTGCCGTGGATCACATGACGTGGGCGAACGCCCTGCCGACAGGAACGAGCGATGTCGATGGGGTGACCGTGCGGCGCTTCGCCGTTGATTATCCGCGCAACATTCGCCGTTTCAACCGCCAGAACGAGCGCATCCTGATGCGGTTTCATTCGTTCGAGGATGAGCGGCGGTGGATGGCGCTGCAGGGTCCACACAGCAGCGCGCTTCATGATTATCTCGCCGCACGTGCCCGCGACTACGATGGGTTTGTCCTTTTCAACTATCTCTACGCGACAACGTACGAAAGTCTTGGGCAAGTGGGCAAGCGGTTCTACCTGGTTCCTTTCGCGCACGACGAGCCGCAGATCCACCTGCGTCTGTTCGAAGACGTGTTTCGTTCGCCACGGGGTATCGCGTTTTGCACGGAGGAGGAACGTGATTTTGTCCGCACACGGTTTCCCTTCTCGCTGCCACCATCGGAAGTGATCGGCGTTGGGCTCGATCCACCTGCGGAGGCCGATGGCGAGCGATTTCGCGCGAAGTTCGACGTCGGCGAACCGTTCATGCTCTACGCGGGACGGATTGACGAGTCGAAGGGTTGCGACGAGCTGCTCGAGGATTTCGCCGATTACCGAAGGCGCTACGGGTCAGACGGCGCGCTGGCGCTGGTTCTGGCCGGGTCGGGCCGGATGAAAATCCCACAGTGCGATGGGATCCATCACGTGGGCGTGATTCGGGGACAGGACAAATGGGACGCGGCGGCAGCGGCGCGCTTTTTGGTCTTGCCTTCACACTTCGAAAGCCTTTCGCTCGTCCTGTTGGAAGCGTGGGCGACGGGAACACCGGTTCTTGTCAACAGCCACTGCGCCGTTTCGGTGGGTCAGTGTCGCCGCAGCGCGGGCGGCACCTGGTATAGAAACAGCGATGAGTTTTGTGCGGCGGCCGATTGGCTGGCCCGCGACGATGACCTGTGCGCGCGCCTTGGACGCTGCGGGCGCGAATTCGTCCACCGTCACTATCGCTGGCAGACAATCGTCGAGCGCTATGTAGAGTTTGTCCGTTTCGACCGATGAGAAAACACGCAGCCAATACACGCCTTAACGAGTTTGAGTATCGTCGGGGACAGCTGGCCTTGCACTCGTGGCCGCAGGTCATCGACCTGGGCCTGACACTCAAGTGCAACCTCAACTGCGTGATGTGCTTCACGCGCTACATGCCCGCCATTGACCTTGATCGCGCGTGTTTGGAAAAGGCGCTCCCCTACCTGGACTACTGCCACCGGATTGTATGGAACGACGCGGGCGAGTTGTTTGCGTCGAGTCGCACGCGCGAGTTTGTCGGTTTGATGAAGCGCTACCACCCGCCGATCAGCTACGTCTCGACAAATTTCCTTCTCATCGATCGGTACATTGATGACATCCTCGATAGCGGCCTGACCGATATGAGCGTTTCGGTCGATGCCGTGAGGCGCGAGACGTACGAGCGGATTCGAACCGGCGGGCGATGGGACAAATTGATCGCCAACCTCGAGCTCATGCAACGCAGGAAAGTCGAACGCCAGACGCAATGGCCGCGGCTGACATTCCTTTTCGTGGCAATGCGAAGCAATCTCACCGAGCTGCCCGACTTTGTGGATTTTGCAAAGAACTATGGTGGCGTCGCCGTTCATGTCCTCAAGATGCTCCCGACGCCCAAGGGGCTCGAACGCACGGAGCAGCCGACGCTCGAAGAGGAAAAAGCCGTTTACAAGAGAGCGCTTCGGCGAGCGCGCGAAATCGGCATTGAACTTCAGCATACCTACTTCAACAACGATGTGTTGCTCGCTGAAATGGCGAGAGACGGCGAGATTGATATTCCTGTCGGTAGGCCCGACTCTCCAGTCGGGCATTCCTTGAACGTCGGTAGGCCCGACTCTCCAGTCGGGCAAGATATGGCGGGACTCGATAGTCCC
>Ga0111193_1026_pt1 | contig 13056 bp, 9 predicted proteins | sample DeeMarSWOR324_28_FD_80361 | JGI IMG/M metagenome (GOLD analysis project Ga0111193, IMG submission 80361) | candidate division BRC1 bacterium SM23_51 | reverse complement strand
CGTTGACAGGATCGGGTGCGTCATATTTCTCGGCTGCCAAAACAACGGCCCGGGCGGCATCGTCCACGTATAGAAACTCGCGCGTCGCCGCGCCGGTGCCCCAGCACACAAGCTCATCCTCTCCCGCAGCCTTGGCGTCATAGACCTTTTTGATCAGCGCCGGGATCACGTGAGATGACGCCGGATCGAAGTTGTCGCCCGGTCCGTAAAGGTTGACGGGCAAGAGATAGATCCCGTTCATGCCGTATTCTTGCCGATAGGCCTGAAGCTGGACGAGGAGCATCTTTTTCGCGAGCCCGTAGGGCGCGTTCGTTTCCTCCGGATATCCGTTCCAAAGGTTTTCCTCGCGGAAGGGGACGGGGGTGAACTTGGGGTAGGCGCAAATGGTGCCGACCGCCAGGAACTTCGAGACGTCTCGAATCCGCGCCTCCTCGATCAACTGCACACCCATCATGAGATTATCGTAGAAGAACTTGCCCGGGTGCTCCTGGTTGGCCCCGATCCCACCAACGACGGCTGCTAGGTGGACGATCAGCGTTGGCCGTGAGATGTCCATGGAACGGCGGATGTCTTCGATGCGGACAAGGTCGTACTCCTCGATAAGGGGAACGAAAATCTCTCGTGCGCCGGCATCCCGGAGCCGTTTCACCACGTGGCTGCCAAGAAAGCCTGCGCCGCCTGTCACTAGGACGCGTTGCTCTTCCCAAAACGCCATCGGCGCGTGCCTCCCTCGGCTTCACTGCACGACGAAAGAGTGATTGCGATACCGCGACAGCTGAGGCTCCGCGATCAGCCGATTCGCGATCGCGTCGCGCACTTCGACAATCCCTTGATCCACGGTTCGCTCGGCGCGGTAGCCTAGCTCTCGCTCGATCTTGTCGTAGCAGACCCGGACATCGCGCATGTCGCCGCCGAAGGTAAGATCGCGGTATTCGATCTCGACGCTCGGAATCTGCTTCTGGATGCGATGGACAATATCAACCTTGGAGTGGTTGCCCTGGTCGCTGCCCACGTTGAAAGTCTCGCCGCGGACCTTCTGATCCGGTGCATCCAGGGCGGCCCTGATGGCGTCAATGACGTCGCGGATATGAACAAACGAGCGGTTGTAATCGCGCTCGAAAATCACCAGTTTGTGATTGGTCATGGCCTCGAGCACAAACTGGTTGACGATCAGATCGAACCGGGTTCTCGGAGAAACGCCATACAGTGTGGCAAAACGAAAAACCACCGGTGCGCAGCCGGCGTCGCGCACTGATCTTAAATAGTTCTCGGCTTCGACCTTGGTTTCCGCGTACAGAGATTGGGGCTGAAGGGGCGATTCCTCGGTCACTGCCTCGCCATCCGGCGAAACACCGTAGACACTGTAGGTTGACGAATAGACAAAACGTTTCGCGTTCTTGCCGACCTCAAAGACGCGTTTGACCGCTTCTACGTTGAATCGACGCGCCACTTGCTCGCCCACATCGCGGCAGGCCGGAAATCCGACGATCGCGGCCAGATGAACAATCGCTTCGGCCTCGGCGACGAGATCTTCCCACTGCCCCGCCTGCGAAACGTCGCCATGCAAAAAGCGAAGCCGCGGGTTCCATATATGGGAGATCAGGGAATCGCCCCCGTGAAGAAGTGCGTCGATCACCCGTACTTCGTGACCTTCGTCCAAGAGCACGCCGGTCAAGAGCGACCCGATGTACCCTGCTCCACCGGTAATCACGATTCTGCTCATGTGCAACCGTCACCTCCTACAGGTTTCTGATTCGGCGGCCGCGGCCGGCACGTTTTCTATGGTCGTTTGCGCTCGTGCCAGTTCATCCACAGCCAATGCCGAGGGTCCACCGGCACGCCGCGCCTGGCTGGGTTCTACTGCTCTGTCAGGAACGGCCGACAGCGGTCGAGTGCAATCATGCAATAGGCCGTCACGAGACTCTTGTTGTCCTCCATCCACCGATCGGATTCGGAATTGACCCAGTAACCCTCGGGATGCTGCAGCGCAACGAGCTTATTGGCCAAATCGAGCGCCCAATAGTGCTTTCGTCCCTTATTGTCCACAAGATACTTTTCGCCGTAGGCCGAAAGGGCTTTGGCCATCACCATATAGTAGTAATACAAGCCCTGATAGCCCATGCCAGGGTTCTTGTCCACCGTGTAGTGCTCGCGCAGCCAATCCAGAGCGGCCTGCACGCGCGGGTCATCTCGGGGCACGTCGCAATAGGAGAAACTCAATAGACCCGCATAGGTCATGCTTCCGTAGGAATGGCGCGGCTCGCCGCCGGTGGCATCGGGGTTGGCCTGGCTGAGTCCCGGGTAGTAGACGAATCCCCCATCGTTGGTCGCCCACGGTTGTTCGTTGACGCGCCGGAGGTTCTGGCAGCGCTCGATAAAAAGGACCGCGCGCTGAAATGTCCCGGCATCGGCTCCCAGCTCGGTCGCACGCAGAGCTTCAAGGGCAAACTGCGTGTTGGAGAGGTCGGGGTGCGGTCGGCTGCCATAACCAATTCCGCCATAGCGCGCGTCGTCGGGCGTAATCCCATCGCCCTCGCCGCTCTGAAGCCGAACAAGAAAGGCCTGGGCTTTCTTGAGCGCTTCGTCGTAGGCGCGATTGCCGGTTTTCCGCAAAGCGATCATGGCCAAAGCGGTCTGGTAATTCTCTGCCTGCGGCTCGACACAGATTGAGCCGCCGTCCTGCTGTTGGGCGGCCAGGAAAGCGACGGCGCGTTTGACCTCGGGATCGTCCTCGTTCAAATCGTGGTCCATCAGGGCGATGATGGCAAGCGACGTGATCCCGACCTTGACGTACTCACTGTCCTCAAACGAGCCGTCGCTTCGCTGTTGGGTCTCGAGCCATTGTACGGCTTTCTTCCCGCTGGCAGCGGCCTTTTCGCGAACAGCGGCGACGTCGGCGACCTTGCGACACCCCGTCAGCACACCAGTAACAAGCAGCATACACGCAAGAGCGATTGAGGCGCGTTTATCCCAGAGTCTGTCCATCACTGTTTCTCTCCTTCTGCCCGACAACTCTTCTGCGGTCGAATGACAAGCGTGACGGTCGTTCCGACGGAGGGCGTGACCTGACTGTTCACCTCATAGACTGTGTCATCTGCGCCGGTGGGCAAGGGGTTATCCAGAATCGTGTACGGATCGCGATAGGTTGTGATCAGTGTCCGAGTGAGCTGGGCGCCAAACTGGCCGTCGACGAACTTCGACCCCGTGAACACCCAGCCGGTTGGCTCCATCGTGGCCTTGCGCGGAATGTCCCATATGTAACGCTCGACGCGCTGACGCCGGCCGTCTCTTTCCACAAAGATGACAACCCTGTCGCCTTCAGGCTGCGTGCCGTCGCCCTGAAACCTCACACCGCCCTTGTGATTGAGGCCCAAGAGCAGGAGCGCCAGATGCAGGTGGTAAGGCTCGACGTGGGCCAGGAATAGGCTCTCGTGCAACTTGCCCCCGCTCGAACAGGCCACCAGCTCGATGATCCCTTTCTGCATGTTGACCTGTGCCGGCAGGCGCAACGTTTGCGAGGTCTTGTCCAGAACGATGTTGCCAATGCGGAAACGACCCTCGCCGATTCGTTCGATCTCGCGGTGCGGCGACGAATCTGTTTGTGGTAAGGCGCCGTTCTCCGAAGCCGCACCCGAGGAAACCGCAACCAGGGTGACAAAGCATAGGGACCCGAATCGCCGGCTGTTTCTCGCAACTCGTCGCCACAACCTCATGTTTCTCATAACTCGCCAAAACATCGAGCTAGTTGTTCCTGGTTGACAGAGGCCCAGCATACCCGAACTTCACGTGCTGGAATACCGATTGCACCGACGGGCTGAGGTGAGAATGCCAACGTCTCCCCGTCCGTCCGCTGTCGTCCCTTATTCTCGCGCCTCGCTGCCCAACTTGCAAGCGCGATGTTGCAGAAGAGCGAGACAAGGGCTGCATCTTAGTTTTGTCCACGTACGCCCGGGTGGAAGGTTTTGCGAGGGGGACCCTTTGAAAAGGGTCGCCCCTCGCGCTCCCTTCCCAAACTTCTCTTACCTCTGCATTTGTGCTCTTGCGCAAGAGCACAAATGCAGAGCGAGCACCCTGCGATTGCACCCTCGCCCCGCGGGTGAAATCGCAGCTGTGAAGGTTTTGGGGAGGGGGCGTGGGGGATGACCTTTTTGTCGAAAAAGGTCTCCCTCACAAAGCCGGCTCTGGAGAGCGAACTCCTGTCACATCCTAGCAAAAGTGACATGCACCCCGAGATAAGAGAGTCGGGAAATGGAGCTTGACCGCGACACCACAAGACCACCATACAAACGATGGCGCTTGGAGCAACAGGGCCGACCTCATTCGGCAGCCCACGAGAGGTCTGTTGCCAGACGAAATACGTTCGAGCGGAGAATGTTCTCATGCCAGATGTCGTTATCGTCGGTTCGGTTGCCCTGGACAGCATCGAAACGCCAACCGGATCGGTCGAGTACGCTTTAGGTGGCTCGGCGGTGTACGCCGCGATCGCTGCCTCATATATGGCCCGCACGGGTATAGTGGGCGTGATTGGCGGCGATTTCCCCAAGCGCCACATTGCGACGCTGCGGCGGCGAGGCGTGGACCTCGAAGGCCTCGAGGTCATCGCCGACGGCAAGACCTTCTTCTGGCGCGGGCGCTACGCGGCCAACCTCAACGACCGAATAACGCTCGAGACACAATTGAACGTCTTCGAGGGATTCTCGCCGAAGATACCCGAATCCTACCGACGCCGGCCGATTTTGCTTCTCGGCAACATCCACCCCGAGCTGCAGCTGGAGGTCCTCGATCAGGTCGATCGACCGCGACTGGTCCTGTGTGACACGATGAACCTTTGGATCGAGACCGCCCTGCGCCCGTTGCGCCGGCTGCTTCGGCGCGTTGACATTCTATGTGTCAATGACAACGAGGTGCGCGAGCTCACCGGCCGATCGAGCATCGCGGCAGCGGCCGAACGGCTGCTGGCAGTGGGACTGACACGGGTGATTGTCAAGCGCGGCGAACACGGCTGTTCGATGTTCAGCCCTCGCGGCTTCTTTTCCGTGCCCGCCTATCCCGTCGAGCGCCCGGTCGATCCGACCGGCGCAGGCGATTCGTTTGCCGGTGGCTTTCTCGGCTATTTGGTAACGCGCAAGCGTTTGACCGACCCGGTTCTTCGACAGGCCCTGGTCGTCGGCTCGGTGACGGCATCGTTTTGTGTCGAAGGGTTCAGCGTCGGTTCGATGCTGCGGCTGAAACGAACGGCCGTTGCCGCCCGATGTCGCCATCTTCACAGTGCCAGCCAATTTCAACCGATCCGGTTCGGGAGGTGGTCGCAATGAAACGAACCACAACGACGACTGTAGTGGTTGGGATCTTTTTCGTCGTTGGCATTCTGCTGCTGATCTGGTTTTCGCTGCGCGTACAAGGAACAACAGCAAGAGCCAAGACGGACACGTACTACGCAGAGTTCGACGAGGTCGCCGGGCTTCAAGAGGGCGCACCGGTGACACTGGCCGGCGTGGAGGTCGGCTCAGTCTCGGCGCTTCGCTACGACGGCCAGCGGGGCAAGGTCATTGCCGAGTTAGCCGTAATACGCGAACACAAGATTCGGCGCAGCGACCAAGTCGGCATCGAAACGCGTAGCTTTCTGGGGCAGTATTTCATCAACATCGCACCGGGTGACCTGTCGGCGCCTTTTGTGCCACCGGACGACCCAGGCGAGATTCTGCCGACCTATTTCGTGCCCGATCTCAGCGACCTGATGGCGGTCGTCACGGGCCGCGGCGAAGGCGGTGGCTTGGTCCAGTCGCTCGACACCAGCGTGACCAGCCTCTCGCAACAGATCTTGGACGTCATCGCCGAGAACCGCGAAAACCTGCGGCGGACGACCGAGGCGTTTGCAGAGACGGCACCCAAGATCGAGGCGCTGGCCAGCTCGGTCAGCGTCGCCGTCGCCGCATTCGCGGAGATCGCCGAGGCCCTGAGCACGGGCGAGGGCACACTCGGCCGCCTGCTGAGAGACGAAACCCTCTACTATCGGGTCTCGGACACGGCCGAAAACCTCCAGGCGATCACCCAGAAGATGCGCGACGGCGAAGGACTGGCGGGACGGCTGGTCAACGATGACCAGATGTCCAGCGAGGTCGAGCAAATGGTGGTCAGTTTCCGCGCCGCTGCCGACGAGGTGCGCACCGTCCTCGAAGCCAACCGACCCGACATCGAGAAAACGCTCGGCTCACTTGGCAAGATGGGCGACGATCTCGGGCGCGCCGCCGATAACCTCGTCGCGATCACCGACAAGATTCGCACCAGCGAGGGGACGCTCGGCCTTCTCATTAACGATAAGACTCTGTACGACGATGTTCGCAACACCATCGACCAGGTGCGCCGGACGTTCGAACAAACCGAGGAGCAAAGCGTCATCCGCACTTTCCTGGGCATCGTCTTCGGCGCCGCACAGTAACGGCCTCGCCTCGACAAAGCGGCGACAGACCGCCGCCAGCCAACGGCTTGTGCCTCGCTCTGTTTCGATAAAGTCCCCAAGAGCGACGCGCATTTCTCGCTTGCGGGGAATGGGAAGCAATGTTAGAAAACAAAATGTAAGTAACGGAGAAAACCTCGCTCGTCGAGAAGCGGAATAAGCGATGGAACGAGTAGTCGGCATGTCCACGTTGCGCAAGGACCCGGTCAGCAGTGGCTGGGTGATCATCGCCGAGGGGCGAGAGACACGGCCGAAGGACTTGGCTTCGGAATCAGCGCGTCCGTCCAAGCTCGAATCCTGCCCTTTTTGCGGCGGGAAGGAATCGGAGACACCGCCGGAGATTGCCGCTTTTCGCAAGGAGGGCACGAAACCGGACACGCCCGGTTGGTCGGTTCGCGCAATCGCCAACAAGTATGCGGCGCTGCATATCGAGGGTGATCTCGACCGTCGCGGCGAAGGCATCTATGATCTGATGAACGGGATCGGTGCGCACGAGGTGATCGTCGAAACGCCCGAGCACGATGCGCACATGGCCTACTATCCGCGCGAGAAGATGAAAGAGATCATCTGGATGTACATCCGGCGCTACCGTGACTTGTTCGGAGACGATCGGTTTCGCTACATCCAGGTTTTCCGCAACTATGGCGCCGGTGCGGGCGCTTCGCTCGAACACCCTCACTCGCAGCTGATCGCGCTGCCGATCACGCCGCGCTGGGTGAAGGAGGAGCTCAATTGTGCTCTGGCCTATTATCGGCTCAAGGAGCGTTGCCTGTTCTGCGACATTGTCCGCCAGGAGACACACGATCGCCAGCGGGTTGTTTTCGAGAACGACAGCTTCGTGACAATCGAGCCGTTTGCATCGAAGTTTCCCTTCGAGACGTGGCTGTTTCCCAAGGAACACAACCACGATTTTGCGCTGACGACCGAGCAACAGGTCACGGACCTGGCGCAGGCGCTGCAGCGAACGCTTTTCGCAATCGCCGAGTGCCTGAACGACCCGCCGCTGAATTTCATCATCCACTCGGCGCCGCGCCTCACCGAGTACGATTTGCGCGTTACCGATATTACGGTCGAGATGGACTACCACTGGCACATCGAGATCTACCCGCGCCTGACCCGCATGGCGGGATTCGAGTGGGGCACGGGTTTCTACATCAACCCCATGCTGCCCGAGAAGGCAGCGGAAGCTCTGCGGCGCATCTTCGATGTCTATTCATCACAGGCCCGGCTCAGGGGGCCAAGGTTTCGCAAACCGTCCAACGGTGGCTCCAGCTAGAGACTGTTTCAACGGGACACAGCCGGGCGGCACCGCACGGTTTCATCATTTGCGGGAAGCCGAAGCCGTTGCCATCACCCGCGGCACGCGAATCCTGCAAAAGCAATCAACCGCTTCGAGGCAGCCAACGGCAATGAGCCGATAGCAGGCCTGCGGTTGGTTAAACGACGAGAAGGGAAAATGGCACGCGCGACTCGTGCGGAAAGTTGGAGTGTGGTTGCACCTCACCGCCGTTGGGGTTGCCTGGCCGCCGCTTGTTTCTTTACGCTCGTCGCGGTGGGAGGCTTTGCACTCCTGGTCCGGCTTGTTCTTCCCAGAGCGGCCATCAATCCGGCACAGCTCGTGGGTTCGGATGTGGACGGTCTGGTCGTGGTCGAATTGAGCCGTTCCTCGCCGCGCATCAACCGGTTTCTGCAGGTTTTGATTCGACCGATTTCCTACGAGGTGCAGTCGCGGCCCAGAGAGCTCGAGCAGGAGATCTCGCAGTTGCTCGACGTCATGACGTTCCGTCGGGCGATCGGCCTGCTGCGCTACGATCCGGTCGCCGAGCGTGAGCAATGGGCATGGGTCATTGCACTCAAGCGAATGAGCGAGCCGCTCAAAGTCCTGGTCAAGCAATTGAGCACGCAGGAAGAGACCGCGGCTGTGGAGACGGTGACCTCGGGAGGTGCGTTGCTTTTTTTCGGCAAACAAGGTAAGCCGTGTTTTGCAATCGAACAGCGCGCGATCATTGTCGCGAGCGACCGCGACTGGCTGGGCGAGGTTCTGGCGCGCGTCGAAAATCCGCTGGAGAAGACTCCGCGCACAAACAGGCTTTGCCTCGGTCTTCCCGGCGCCAGCAAACACTGTATCACGCGCGCGTGCGTTCTTCTTCCCGAAGGACGCTGGGAGGGGTGGGCCGATTGGACCGAAAGCGACCGGGCGTTGCTCAACACGATGGCGCGCGTTCGCGACCTTCTGGAACAATGTCGTCTGGGACCGTCGGAAATCGAATCGCTCTCCGGGTGCACTATCGTACAACCGCGCGGCCAGCTGCGGTTCGTTCTCACTGTCTCGTGCAGCGAGACCTCCACGTCCGAGGTGCTGATTCGGCAGATGCACAAGCAGTGGCCCCAATTGTCGGCCGACCTGTACGACGCGCCCTACGTAGCCAGCGTTGCGGAGCCGACGACGAGTAGCGCCAGCGTGACGCTTAGCTGGACCAGTCCCCCCGTCGACGAGATCCTGGCGCTCGCGCCGGCAGACGGCGCCACAACGCCGTCGCGCTAGGAGCGCTTTTCACCTTCAGGCAGACTTGCGAAACATCCATGGGCGCTGCCGCCGTGTCGATTGATCAGAAGACCGGCGGTGTTTTTTTGCGCGGGTCCCTTCTGCCCGAGTGAGAGTCGAAAAAACGGTTGCAAAGCCAAGCGGCGCACCTATGGTCTCGGCGGAACGTCGGACATCGCGGAGCAGGTCGCCGGTAACAGAAGGAGACCGAGACTGTGATCCCCATTGGCGATACGCTGGCTACCCTGGGTTCTCGCCTGGCGATTGTTTTCGATCCCGTCGAGCATCGTGTGCTCTATCCGCGCTACGGCCGGTTCGATGAGATTGTGGCCGACCTGGCCATCGGTGTTCGATTGAAATCGGGAAAAGCCTATGCGCTGCCTTTCACGCGCCGTTACGATCACTTTGAGTTCGTCGAACAGACGAACACGATGAACTCGATCACCTATACGGGGTATGCTCCCGACCTGGGCGTGAAGCTGACGGTTCGGTTTACGTCGCCTTTCTATCCACGGGACGAAGCGCTTTCGACGGCGCCCTTTCTGCTGGTAGACCTGGCGGTCGAGCGCCTGACGCACTACCGCTGGCACAAGGTGGCGACGGAGGGGCGGCGCGTCGGCGAGATTTTCTTCGAGATCGACTCGGCGAAAATCCACCTTCAGCCCGAAGGATGCCATCTGCGGTTGAGTTTTCGATCGAAGCCGATCGAGCGGCGCGAAGCGCCGGACGCACCACGTGGCAAACCACTGCGCGCTCTCGCCTGTGAGGACCTGATTTTCCCACACACGGGCGGGATGCCGCTTCGTGTCCAAGTGAGCGAGCGTGGGTTCATTTCGTCTTTCGATCTTCGGCGCTCGGCACAATCGCAGCCCATCCAGCTGACCTGGTGCGGTTTTACGGCAAACGCGGTACTCGACCTTTTCGGCCAGCGCTACCGCTTCAAGTACACCGAGTTCTTCGACACGGAAGATGATCTTGTCCGGTACGCCATTCTGGAACGATACGAAATCCTCCGCCGTTCGTCCTTTTTCGATGCGCAGTTCCACAACACGGGACTCGGCAAGACCTACGAGGATCTCGTGGCGTTCGCTTTCCATTCGTTCTCGCTCAATACGTGGTGGACACTCTGGGAGGAGGGGCGCGACTGGTTCTCGGTCTGGGAGGGCAGTTGCTACTACCATTCGACGATCGACGTGGAATACAACGACGCCCTGGTCTATCTGGCGCTCTGGCCGGAATTGCTCGAACGGCTCCTGGAGCAATGGACGCGTTTTGAACAGAACGGAACGAAGTGTCTCGGCAAGCGGCGCGGTGCGGCCACCGCCTATCTGACACACGACATGGGATCGGGCGCGCGCGTCGGCGAGCAACACTACCACCACCCAATGGAAGTCGAGGAGACGTGCAACTACCTGCTGCTTGCCTACGCCCACTGGCGCTGGACTGCGTGCGACAGGGTCGTGCGCCGACACTACAAGTTGCTCAAACGACTCGCCCACTTTCTGGTTATGGCCGACACGACAGCGAACGGGGTGCCCGACAAGGGGGTTGCGAACACAATCGACGATGCACCCGCCGCGCTGCAATTCGGCCGCGAACAAGTTTACCTGGGTTTCAAGACACTCGCTGCCATCGAAAAATCTGCCGAGATCGCCGATCTCAACAAGGACACGAAGACGGCAACGCAATTGCGCAGACAGGCCTCGACGTTGCGCACGACACTGGAGACCAAGGGCTGGTTGGTGGATCACTACGCCGTCACGCTCGGCGCAAGCACCAACGGCATGGTTGACCCCTGGAAAGGAAAGGCCATTGGCCGTCAGCGGCTCGAGGGATGGGACGCCTACTCAATCTACACGACAAGCGGTTTGCTCTATCCACACATGGTTGGGTCACCTGTTCGCGTCAATGCCAAACGCGTTCGACGCGACTTGCTCAATGTGATGACCCGTACGCTCGGCGAATACGGCTGCACGCATTCGAGCGGGTGCGGCGATCGTGTCTGGATTTCACAGAATCTCTGGCGCGATTTCGTGGCCGCCTATCAGGACATCGATCTTCTCAACAACGCCGATCGCTACTGGGCCTACCAGATCGCCGCTGGCCGCAATCGGCCGGTGACCTGCTTCTTTGACACGGTCGGCAATAACCTTTGCTTCTATCCGCGTGGGATCACGGCAATCGGGGTGTTTTTCGCAGCGTGCAGATTCCAGCTCGACCGAGTGGTCGGCCGGTGCCGGGTAGAGCCATTGTCCGACTGGTTCGACCTGCCGCTCCTGGCGCTGGCACGATGGGACAAACAGCAAGTGCCGCGCCTGACGGTCTGGCGCGACAACCAGCAGCGACACGTCAAGGTCTCCTATCGCAACTGTTTGCGCGGGCTTGATTTTACCGTGAATGAACGATCCTGACCAGGCGCGCGCCAATGTCGCCCATGCGACTTGCGACTCGTTCCCTCTCGTGGCGCATCGCCCTCACGGTGTTCGCCATGAACGTTCTCTATGTGAACTCCTACCTGGGCAATCCCATGAGCAAGTCGATGTTGGACCTGACGGTGAGCCTCGTGGATCGCGGCAAGCTCAATATTGATCCCTACGGCTATAACAGCACAGACATCTCCAAGCACAACGGACATCTCTACTCAGGAATGCCGCCGGGCGTCTCGTTGGTCTGCGTTCCCTATTACCTGTTGGCTAAGACCTGGTTGTGGCTGGTGGCCACGCGCGAGCTGGATCGGGTGATAGACAACAGGTACTTCGGGGGTCCAACCTCCGTGGTATATCAGGGAAAGCACTCCACAATTATTCTGCTCAATCTGTTCATCTGTGTTTTCGGCTGCTCGGTGATGGCCGGCGCGATGGCGGTGCTGTTCCACCACGCTCTGACCATACTCTATCCGGGGCTCGAGGAGCGGCGCCGGCTTGTAACCACGTGGCTGTTCAGCTTCGGCACGGTCTGGTTCATCTATTCGCCCGCGATCTACCATCGCGTTTTCTCGACGTTTCTGTGCTTCGGTGCATTTCTGCTCGTTCTTCTGCCCGAACAAAGGCGTCCGGCGCTGCGGTGGCGCGGGCTGCTTTTCGGCCTTGGGCTGGGACTTGCCATCGCCAGCACGTACGAGAGCGCTATTGTTGCCGCCGTGCTCGTTGTCTATGCGCTGGCGCGCCGGGGACGTCGCTGGTCGTGGGGCTGGACAACAGTGGGCGTAGCATTCTTTCTGGTCATGCTCGCTGCTTATCATACGGCCTGCTTTGGTTCGCCATGGACGACGCCCTATGAAATGCGGATCGAGGGATCGGTCGTCCCACCACTTCTGCGCGAAGGCACAAGCCCAAGGACTCCCGGACCATGGTGGATCGGTAATCTGCTTCTTGGAGCACGCTATGGGGTTATCCTCTACCCCCTGCAGCGTATTTTCGACTTTCTGCTGGGGTCGCGCTACGGTGTCTTTTTCTATTCGCCACTTTTACTACTGGGCCTGCCAGCGCTGGCGCGACTTCGGCGCGGCAATTGCTACGACGGCCCGGCGGCGGTCGCATTTGGGATCCTCGCGTCGCTTTTCATTTTCCATTACGTCACGGGCTACGACGGCCTGCCGGGCGAGTTCGGGTTTCGCATGATGCTGCCGGCGATTCCGTTTCTGATGCTGCTGGTACCGCTGACTTACGGCTGGAGCTATCGCTACGTCGTGCCGGTACTGGCGGGGCTATCGGCTGTGATCGTTGGCAAGGGAATGTTGTTCGGCATCCACGCCGGCAGACCATTCTGGAGCAACTATCTCGACCTGATCGCTGCCTATGGTTTTTCAAACTACACGCTCGCCAATCTCAAGGACCATGTCTGGCCCGATTTCCCGGCGTGGGCGATCTCGGCAATCCATTTGGCGGCCCTTGCCGTGATCGCCCTTTTCCTGTGGCGATTCGTCTGGCGTGCGAAGACGGCAGGCAACGGGCACACCACTGTCTGACGAAGTCTTCGACCTAAAACCGACAAGGTGATAAAACGCTGAACGATGAATACGGAACGAGGAACGGAAGAGAAACTCAAGACAACC
>Ga0111193_1113_pt1 | contig 13073 bp, 9 predicted proteins | sample DeeMarSWOR324_28_FD_80361 | JGI IMG/M metagenome (GOLD analysis project Ga0111193, IMG submission 80361) | candidate division BRC1 bacterium SM23_51 | reverse complement strand
GTCAAAGGCATCCCCGCCGAATACATCGCCGAGCTCGTGCGTTTGGGCGGCATCGCCGATGCCGATTCCTATCCCAAACCCGACCACGACGTGGCATCGGGCGACCTGACCTACTGTATCGGCTACGATCCCGAAGCAGCCAGAATTGCGTCCTTCAATTTGGTCAAGAAGGAAGGCGTCAAGTTGCGCCTGCACAGCTGGATCGTCGGTCCCATGCTCGACGGCGATCGCGTCGCGGGCGTGATCGTAGAATCGAAATCGGGCCGCCAGGCAATCGCCGCCGACATTGTCATCGACGCCACGGGCGACGGCGACATCGCGGCGCGTGCCGGCGCTCCATTTATGAAGCCTGTCGAGTATGGCAAGGCCGACCGCATGGGAATGAGCCTGATGTATCGCATCGGCGGCGTGCCGCCCAGCATCGAGGGACCCTTTGGGGGCATCCGCATCGGCGATCGGGTCGTGCGGTGGGGTCCGCGCTTCAACGGCGACGGCCTGAACGTCGAGAGCCTGACACAGGCCGAGGTCGAGACGCGCTTGAAACTGTGGGACCAAGTCCAAGAAATGCGAAAGAAGCCAAGCATGGACTCGGTCTATCTCATGCAAACGGCGACGGGGATCGGCGTGCGCGAGACACGCCGCATCCTCGGAGAATACGTCGTCACCGAACAGGACGCGATCAAATGCACGCGGTTTCCCGACGTCGTGGCGATCAGTTCCAACCCGATGCCGAGCTACCGCGGCAAGCGTTTCTTCTTCGAGCACGAGGGCTTCGACATTCCCTATCGTTCACTGGTGCCCAAGAAGGTCGAGGGATTGGTGCTAACCGGACGCTGCATTTCGTGTGAACAAGGGCCATTCCAGTCGGCGCGTTCGATGGCACCCGCCATGGCCATTGGCCACGCGTCGGGCTGCGCGGCAGCGCTTGCAGCCACCGGCAAGATTCCGCCGCGCAAACTCGACGTCAAAGCACTGCAAAAATTGCTTATCGGGCAAAACGCCGAGCTGCGCATCCAAGTATAGAATTTTCTCGATCTCTTGGACCGTCTTGCCCGCGCTCGTGCGCTACAAGTATTTTTGTTGCAGCTTAGTGCCTCCCTGCGGAAGGGAATGGCACTGCGAGTCCGGTTCGTATTCGAACCGATCCTGCCCCCAATCGCCACAGCCTTCATCCTATCTTGTGCCCGTCATTCCACGATTTCCCCAGCGGCCAGCGATATTCGCAGAACTCGTGGGACGCAGAACCAGTGACCCTACTCGGTTTCTCCGCGCCTGACTCGCTGCCATCGCTGCAACAGGATTTTGAACATGCTCCTGCGGTGAAAGTGTGGATCGTCCTCGGTTGCCGGTTCGCCGGTTCGCCTAGCCATGGTGATGCAGTAGACGACATACGAGTATCGTTCGTCGAGGGTCTCAGGGTTGGTGGGAAACACGTGAAAAGAAGGCAAGCGTTCCTTGGCTTCGATAGGAACGGCGTCGATTGTAAAGAGTCCCTCGCACGGTATATCAAAGTGTAGAGTATATTCGTACACGCCGTAGCGTCCGTTCTCCCTTATGGAATCCGGGATCAGCTCATTGCCTTCGCAGGTCAAATGGGCTTCGGACAGGGGGATCATCTTAGCCTTGCGCTGGTCGTCGCCACGTTCTAGCTCGATCAGCCGTCGCAGCATCCGCAGCTGCGAGCGCTCCGGCTCGGGATAGGAAGCCGGCAAGTAATAGGGATACGACATCTGATAGCACACCAGCGACAGGACGAATATGGCGCTGAGCAGTAAAGCCAAGAAAATGCGACTCACCCCACCGCGTTCGCGGAATCTCCTGCAAAGTGCTACGATGACGATAATCGTATAAACGAGATATCCCAGACCAATTAGAACGAAGAAATTCAGCCCAGATATGTTACCGTCAAAAAGGCCAGTAAGAATCCCAAAAAGCGCGGGAATGCCAAAAGGGAGAACGACTATGAAAGTCTTCCACGCTGGTAGAGCCGGCGCGCTGGCACGCCGCAGCAACCGCAGGAGCCAGATACACAACACGGCGACCAGAAAAGCGACAACACCCTCCCACGAGGGCGGGTTGGCAATTTCCGGAATCCAAAACCCATCAGACTCAAAAAAGCTCAAGCGCCACATGGCATTTTTGCCTCATTACCACGAGCACTCCTACAACCATTTCCTCCTCTTGAAATAGAAAACCATTACAACTGCGGCGACGACCATGATAGCCCAGAGTGTGAAATAGCCATAGTGCCACTTCAGTTCCGGGATGTACTCAAAATTCATCCCGTACATGCCTGCGAGAAAAGTCAGCGGGATGAAGATCGAAGCCATGATCGTCAATGTCTTCATGACCTCGTTCATCTTGTTGCTGACGCTCGAAAGATAAATATCCTGCATCCCGGAAACCACTTCGCGAAACGTCTCGATCGTGTCTATGACCTGGATGGTATGATCGTAGACGTCGCGCAGATAGATATCCGTCGATTCGTGGATGAGCGGCGAGTCTCCCCTTGCGATGGCACTACTGACATCTCGCAGGGGCCAAACGAACTTGCGCAGCAACACAATATCGGTCTTCGCCCTGTGGATGTCGGCCAGGGTCTCCGGGCTTGGGTTGACCACCACTTGCTCTTCCATCGTCTCGATATTCTCAGCAAGGTGCTCGAGAACGGCGAAGTAGTTGTCAACGATTGCGTCGATGAGCGAGTAGGCAAGATAATCGGCTCCTAGTTTTCGGAGCCGGCCCTTGGCTTTCCGAATTCTTTCTCGCACAGGATCAAATATATCTACGGGGGTCTCCTGGACAGAGATCACCCAATGTGGGCCAAGGACAATACTGACCTGCTCGGCCTGGACTTCCTCTTTCTCCTTATCATAACGAATCATCTTCAGCATAATGAAGAGGTGCTCTTCGAAATCTTCCAGTTTCGGTCGATGTGCCGTGTTCAGAATGTCCTCCACCAAAAGAGAGTGAAGCCCGAAGCGGTTTCCAAGTTCTCCAAGGATCTCGGTTTGATGGACACCGTCTATGTTGATCCATGTGACAGTTGGCTTGTCCTTGAGGGGAAAGCATTCTTCGATTGTCTTGATCTCCCTTTCGCGAAACTGCTCCTCATCGTAGTCGATGACCGTAATGCGCACCTCTTCGGCTCTTTTCTCTCCAATGTGCACCAGACTTCCCGGCGGCAGGCCCGCTCTTTTCGACAGTTTTTTCATTAGTTTCACCACGACCGTCCACCTCCCTGGCTCGGATAGCGTCCGCCGGCGCCGGTATTGGGCGAGCGCCGCACGGACTTCAACCCTTCTGGGACAAGAGGATCAGCGCCACAAGGGCGACAAGCAGCGCTATCCAAAGTGCAATGGCGATGCGACTCGCCTTCTTCGCCTTGTTGGTCTCCCACCAAAACAGTGGGCGGACCCCCTGGGCGAGAAACGTCGCGACCCCGGCTAGATTGACGCAAATCAGGTTTGTCAGCAATAGCAACATCGCCCCCCACGCCAGGATCCCGTATCCCGAGCCCAGCAACAGGCCGACTGTCACCAGCGGCGGAAGTAAAGCCACCGCGACCATGACGCCGATGAGAGTCGTCGAAAGACCCGTCGTGAGCGCGAGCGCTCCCGCGCTGCCCGAGGCAAGCGCCAATGCAATATCGCCCAGAGTGACTGTCGTCCTGGAGGCAATCTCGGGCGTATCAGGATTGACCGTAATGGCAAACCCCAGACCAAGAGAGATGACCAGTGCCGTGAGGATTCCCACGACGCCCGCCTTCAGGGCGCGGGCGGCCAGCGCCATATCGCCAAGGGTCGTTGCCAGGGACAGCCCCACGTTTGGACCCAGCAGGGGCGCAATCACCATGGCTCCGATTATGATGGCTACGTTGTTTCGCTGGATACCGATCGCGGCGACAATCGAGGAGAGAACGACCATGACCACATAGACGTATGACAGCGACGTAAGGTCTGAGATATCGGCGTACAGTTCCTCGCGGCTGATGCGAGGCAGCTTCGTCTTCGCGTCCGGTTCGGGTTCCGGTTCCTGCTCTTGCACGTCCAGCTCCTCGGCCAAATCGGGCCTGGGAATGGATGCCTCTACAGGAAGGAGGATGATCCGGAAGCCGTCCGTGAGCGCAAAACGCTTTTCGAAGGCGTCAAGAACTGCTTCGGTTTCTTCCGCGGGCAGAAGCACTTTCACAAGCATCTGGTTCTCTGCGAATCGCACATGCCAAATCCCGAGGGTGGAACGCTCCTTCACTAGCTCCTGCGTCTCTTCCCACCGGGCCTCGGGAAGAACCATTTCAATCAGACGAAGCGCCATTTTGCTCTCCTGCGCAAGGTCCGGCCAGACCCCCTGCCGCACCGGGGAAACAATACCCGGCCCGATGCCGCAGATCAAAGAATATTCGCCGTGCGCAGCATACTCTGCCTTCGCTGATCACAAGGCCGGCAAAGGAACTGGCAAAGATGCTTGGCGAGGAGAGGACAGGATCATCCTTTTCCCGGCCACAGCACCGACAATCAATCAGACGGTAGCCGTAATGGCACGCGGGCGATGAAACTTTGCGCGGTCCCACAACCTCAAAGGCCGGCTGCTTCAGTCTTTCGCCGCCCTCAAGGCGTGGGTGGCGAGGCGGTCGGCCAGGCGGTTCTGATCGCGCTTGACGTGGGCAATTGTGAAAGCGTCAAGCTGTTTGATCAACCGGCGGACCGCCGCGGCTGCCTTCTGCAATGCGGGATTCTTGATCTTGTATTGGCCCAACATCTGTTTGACCAGCAGCTCGCTGTCGCTGAAAGCGTGAACCTTTTTCCAACCCTGTCCAAGTGCGCGCAAGACGCCCTCGCGAAGCGCCTCATACTCGGCGACGTTGCTGGTCGCCTCCTCCTCGAGCAGCCGGTTGACCTGCCAGAGAACGTGTCCAGTCATATCAGTGAAGATAATCCCGATTGCGGCAGGGCCAGGGTTGCCCCTCGAGGCACCGTCGACGAACATCTTGACCCGCTCGATCTGGCGGTCGGGACCACAAGTGGGCTCATCGGTTGGAAAAACCTCGTTGGTCGTGGGCAAGGCGATGTCGGGCTGGTCGGCCGCCTTGGCGCCCAGCTGCTAAGAATCTCCACGACGCGCGAGAGCGCAACGCCCGACTTCGACAGGCGCACCGCCGCTTGGGCGAGCTTGACCAGTTCTGGAGGGAGTCGCTCGGCCATTGCTGGGCGAGTCTGAAGTGCGCTCGTCGCCGGGGTCAACCGTTTTCATAGGCCAGCATCGGCCATTGCGCGAACGCATGAGGTCGAGCTTGCGCTACGCCGGGGCATTTGGTAAAGGGCGACTCACCTGCGGTGCAATCCGCAAGAAGCAGCGCGGCCAGAAAGTGGGGTTTTCGCCTAACATTTGCAGTCTCGCAATATTGCCTCGCCGCTAATTGGATGATGCAACAGTGAAACCGTTCACCTTTGTTCATACGGCAGATTGCCATCTCGACACGCCGTTTGCCGGTATCGGGCGCGAGGATCCGGCGCTGGCAACGCGTTTGCGCGAGATGCAGCGCGCGGCGTTCGACGACCTGATCCAACTGTGTATCGGTCGAGAGGCCGCCTTCCTGATCATCGCGGGCGATCTCTACGACGTCCAGGAGCGGTCGCTGACGACGCGTGTGCGCCTGCGCGATGCTTTCCGCCGCCTCGACGCCGCCGGCATCCGGGTTTTCCTGGCGACAGGCAACCACGACAATCTGGCGGAGACACAGCGCGGGCTGGACTTTCCGGCAAACGTCCGCATTTTCTCGGCCGAACGGCCCGAGACGTTCTTCTGGCCGGAAGACCGTCCTGTCGCCTCGATCACCGGCATGAGCTATGCCCGCCGCGAAGTCGAAGAGAACCTGGCAGCGCTTTTCCCGTCGCCTTCCGAAAATCTGTTCAGCATTGCCGTTCTCCATTGCAACGTGGACGGCGATCCAGCTCACGACAACTACGCCCCCTGTCGCCGGGACGAACTGGTGCGGGCGGGATACAACTACTGGACCTTGGGGCATGTCCACGAACGGCGCATCCTGGCCAAGCGACCGACAACGGTTGTCTATCCCGGCTGCATCCAGGGACGGCAGATCAAGGAGACAGGCGACAAGGGCGCAACGGTCGCCGTTGTGAATCAGCAAGGCCGGGTGCGACTGGAGTTCTCTCCGCTCAATCGCATGGAATGGGCGGAGGCCGAAGTGGATGCCAGCGAAGTTGAGTCGGAAGAGGAGCTGGCCGAGCTGCTTCGCGCACGGGCGGAGAACCTGTCCGCCAAAGCCTCCCCGCGCCTGGAAGGGCTGATCGTTCGGTGGCGCCTGGTCGGCAGCCTTGCTTGCGACCAGGTCGCCGTGCGAAACGTGCTCCAGATGCTTCGCCAAGAGGCTTTCGACCGACGCCTGTTCTCGTGGCCGGAAAGCATCGACACCAGCCGGGCAGTTCCACCGATTGACCTCAACGAACTGGTCGCCGACGAAAGCCCGCGCGGCGACCTGGTGCGGCGGGTCGAGCAGATTCGCAACGATCCGGCTGCATTGGACAATCTCAAGGGGCTTCTGCTCGAAAAAGCGGGGCCACCCGAGCTGGCGAGCGAGAAGACTGCCAAGATGCCGCTCGACGAGATACTCGACAAGGCGTTGCGGGTGGGTGTGGAGTTGCTCAGCCGCCCTCGAGAACGATGAGAATTGTCGCGTTTCACATCGATGGGTTCGGCATGTTCCGCGACTTCGGCGTCGGCGACCTGGGCGATGGCATTACCATTTTCTTCGGACCGAACGAGGCCGGCAAGTCTACGCTGCTCGATTTTATCCGCTGCACGCTTTTTGGCTTCCCGCGTCGAACAAAAACAGCCAACTTGCACGAACCGCTGCGCGGCGGGCGCCACGGCGGGCGCATCGAGATCGCCGCGCCCGATGGCAAGACTCTGACAGTGAGCTGCTTTCTCGGCGAACCGCCACGCATGAGCGGTGCCGGCGGCGAGCGCCTCTGGCGCGAGCGGCTTCGCGGTATCAACCGCGAAACGTTTGAGGGCTATTTCGCGTTCGATCTGGCGGAGCTCGGCCGCGAGCGCTTCCATCTGCCCGGCGATATGGAAGCAGTGCTTCTCGATGCGGGCCAGGTGGGCCGGCTGCGATCGCCCGCGTCGGTGCGTGCCGAATTGGCTAGCGAGATGGAGGAGATTTACAAAGAAAGAGGCCGAAAGCAACCGCTCATCAGCGAGCTCGCCCGTCTCAGCGACCTGCGCCGCGCCATTGCCCGGTGCCGTCAGCGACCGCGCGATTACGAGGAAAAACGCCGTGCGCTCGAAGCACTCGAAGACAAGCTGCGCGCGGCGCGCGTTTACGAAGAAAGACTGTCGCGTTCACTCGAGGAAACCAAGCAGCTCGACGAAGTGCGCCCGCTTTTCTTCGCCTGGCGCGAGGCGTGCGAGGCGGCCAAACGCGCCGAACCGATCAAGGATTTCCCCGCAGACGGCGTCGCCCGCCTCGAGGAATTGGACGGCGAGATCGCGCGGTTGGCCGGCGAGATCGAAAAGAAGAATGGCGAGATCGTCCATCTCGAAGGCCGCCGCTCGGCGCGGGCAGCCGACAGGCGCTGGCTCGAAAAGGCCGCGCCGATCGCGCAGTTGGCTCGCGAGCGATCGGCTCACGAACAGCGTCGCAAAAGAGTCGCCGATCTCGAAGCGGATTTCCAGGCACAGCACCGCCGTGCACAGGAGAACCTGGAACGACTGGGCACCGGATGGACTGGCGAAAGGGTGCGTGCTGTCGCCACCGACCTGCTCGCCGAGGACCGCCTCCGTGGCCCGCTCGAGCACATGCGCCGGATCAAACAAGATCTCACGAGCGAAAAGAAGGAGGCCGATGGAGAAAATAACCGTCTGACCGCGCTCCAGTCGCAGCTCGAGCAACAGCGTGAGGCTGTCGAGAGTGAAATCGAGCGAGAGCCGGCGGAGGTGGACGCCCAGCTCGCGGCTCTTGGCCAGTGGCTGGAGATCGACGGCGAACGCGCTCGGGCGCTGGAACGGGCGGACGATCTGAAACGCCAGATCCCCCGCGCCCGCGCAGATCTCGAAGATAACGAGAAACGTCTCGAATCTCTACGAACAGCACCGATTTCGCTGCTTCCGTGGGTCAGCCTGGCTCTGGGCGGGGTCGTCGCGCTCATTGTGGCCGTCGCGATGTTCGTCCAAGGCCAAGTGGTGCTGGGTGTCGGCCTAGCGGTTTTGGCACTGTGCTTGGGCGCGGCGTCGGCCTGGGGATGGACCGCTACATCCCGACAGGACACTGACAGAGAAAAGGAGATCGACCGCCTCGAAAAACGCTGCCAGGAGGCACGGGCCGAGGTCGCCCGGATCGAATCTGAGACGAAACGCTGTCAGGCCGCGATCGCCGAGCTCGAGCAGCAGCGGGAAGAACTGGCGGCGGCCGCCCAGATTGACCCGACGGACGACCGGATAACCGTTCTCGACATCAGGCGCGAGGCCGAGGAGGAGCGCACCCGAGCCGTCCAGCATGCCGAGATGCGAGGGCGCGTCCAACAGATCGAGCAGCAGGTCGAAGACAGCCGCAACAAGGTCGAATTGCGCCACGCGCGGATCGCGGAGCTCGAGGGCGACCTCACTCGCGCCGAGACCGACCTGCATTCGGCCCTGAAAACCGTCGGTCTTCCCGTGACTCTTTCGCCCGAAATCGCTCTCGAAGCCTTCGGCCGAATTGGTTCGCTCCAGCAAGCGCTCGCTGAGGCCGACCGGATGGCAGCCGAGATCGACCGCGAGCGCAAAACCCTCGATGCGTTCGCCGAACGAGTCTTCGCCGTCGCGCGCGACCTGGAAATGAAACCCCGCGACGACTGGCAAGCCGCCTTGGACGATATCGAGAGAGGCCTGCAAGAGCAGAAACAAGCCGCCAACGGCGAACGCGAGATCGACAATGAGATGGCGGCGGCCAAGCGCGAAGTCGCCTTGCTCGACCAGGAGCGCGACCGGTGCGAAAAGCAGCGATCGCAGCTACTGGCGGCGGGGGGCGCACGCGACAAGCCAGAACTCTTCCGGCGCCGGGCCGAGAAAGCGCGCGCCTATGATCAAACGCTCGCTCAGCTGAACGAAGCGCGGGCAAAGATTGACGCTCATCGTCCCGCCGACCAGCCGCCCAAGCAATTCCTCGAGCAGCTGGAAAAAACCAGGTGGCTCTCGGTCGAGACCGAGATCGCCACATCGCAATCCGAACTACGCGAGGCCCGACAACAGCACCAGGATCTGCTGGAGGAGCGCGGGCGATTGGCCAAAGAAATCCAGGACATGGAAGGCGAGGAGGAACTGTTCGACCTGCGCCAGCAGGAAGAAGCGGCCCTCGCGCGCCTGGCCGAACTGACCCACCGCTGGAACATTCTCGCCGTCGCCAAGAAACTCATGGAGGACGTCCAGGAAATCTACGAATCGCAGCGCCAGCCACAGCGCATCCGACGCGCCTCCGAGCTCTTTCGCCGGTTCACCCGCGGCCGTTTCGAGCGGGTCCGGCTCGCCGATGAGGGCGAGGGCATCGTCGCCGTCCGCTCGAACCTCGAAGAGCTCCGGCCCCACAATCTGAGCCGGGGCACCTGCGAACAGCTCTACCTCGCTCTGCGCCTGGCGTTGGTGGACGAGTTGGCCGAGCGAGGCATCGTCCTTCCTCTGATCTTCGACGACATACTAGTGAACTTCGACGATCACCGCGCCCGCGCAACGGCTGAGGCACTGACCGAGATCGCGCGCGACCGCCAGGTGTGGTTCTTCACCGCCCACGAGCCGACACTAGCCTTGCTGCGCAAGGTTGGTCTCGCCCGCGAAGTGCCCTTGCCGATTGCGGACTTGTCCGCCGAAGCCTTGGCGAAGGCGGATTGCGGATTGCGGATTGCGGAAAGGTAAAAGCGGATTGCGGACTTGTCCGCCGAAGACTTGGCGAAGGCGGATTGCCGATTGCGGAAGGCGGTAAGTTAAGGACTTCGTTCTTGCGTCTCTTCCCTCTGGATTCTCAGCTCTATCCCACCTCCCGCCTCCAACCTCCAACCTCTGCTACCGTAACCTTTGGCCTGTGGCCCGTCACTTCCGCTTCGTGGTTTCCGCGTCCACCATAGCGCACCAGACGTGAACGCAAAACAGGTGGGCTTCCTGGATTCGACAGGTCCGCTGCTGGGGAACAATGACGATGTCATCACAGCAAGGGCGCATGCGGCCGCCGTTGCCGCCAGCCAGTCCCGCCGTCGCCACCCCCATCGCTCGCGCACAGCGAAGCGCCAGGACGACATTCATCGAGTTGCCACTCGTCGAGATGCCAAGGCACAAATCACCCGGGCGGGCCAGCGCCTCGATCTGACGCGCAAAGACCTGGTTGAACCCAAAATCGTTTCCAACCGCGGTCAAGGTCGAAGTATTGGTCGAAAGAGCAATCGCTGCCAGGCCGGGGCGGTCGCCTTCGAACCGGCCAACCAGCTCGCAAACCAAGTGTTGGGCATCGGCCGCGCTCCCGCCGTTGCCGAAGCTGAGAATCTTGCCTCCGCCAGCCAGCGTCTCGACGATCCGCCGTCCAATCCGTTCGATCGCACCCGCCTGCGATTCGAGCAAGGCCTCGAACATGGAGCGATGCGATTCGAAAGCCTGTCTCAATATGCTTCCCATCTGTGTCTGCCCTCCGGCCGCGCCGCCTAAAGCGGGACAAAACGCCGGCGTCGCTTCTCGAACGCGACGATCTCGCCCACGCCCAGGTCGAGCAACATCGCCCGCGCCTCGGCGAAGTGGCGGCCGACCTCATTGGGATGATGAGCGTCGGAGCCGAGCGTGAACGGAACCTTCTCGGCGGCCAACGCAGCCATGAACGAAGGAGCTGGATAGAATTCGCCTGCTTCTTTGTCTCGCCCTGATGTGTTCAGTTCGACAACGACATCGGCACGCCTGAACACCGAAGCCATATGCCGATAGAGTGGGCGGAGATCGCACGCGGGCCGATAGCCGAATTTCTTGATCACGTCCACGTGGCCGACCACGTCGAAAAGCCCCGTTTCTGCCAGGTCGCCAACCGTGGCGAAATACTCTTCATAAAGCTTGGCAATATCGCGCCGTTCGTACTCGGCAACGTAGTCGGGGTGGTCGATGCCCCATTGGTCGAGATGATGGATCGATCCGACCAGGTAGTCCCAGGGATACTTGTCCAGGTAGTCGCGGACCCGGTCGAGTCGGTCGGGCACGTAGTCCATTTCGATGCTAAGCCGAACGCGGATCGGTCCCGAGGGCGTCTCGCCATAGCGGTGCTGGAGCGACGCGACCGTGCGGACAAGTTGGGCAAATTCCTCGTCATCCGGCGCCAGCTTCTCGCCGGGTCTCTGGATCTTCCAGGGCGAGTGCTCGCAAAAGCCGATTTCCGCGATTCCCAGAGCGATCGCGCGCTCGACGTATTCGGCAGGCTCGCCTTCGGCGTGAGCGCAGAGGGGCGTATGGATGTGATAGTCAACCAGCACCGCGTGCGGGCCGCTCCGCTTTTCCCTTGATCGTTCGACGGCGCCTTCGTTAGGCTCCGAGTGAAGAGAACGCAGCCGGTCTACGAATCGAACGTCGCGGTAAAGTGGGCGGTCAAGAAACGACAATCAAGGCTTTTCTCGGATAGCCGATGCACGATGGCAAAGCGAGACTATTACGAGATTCTTGGGGTAGGGCGCAACGCCACGAGCGTGCAAGTCAAAAAAGCTTACCGCAAGCTTGCGCTTAAACACCACCCTGACCGCAACCCGAACGACAAGAAGGCCGAGGAGATGTTCAAAGAGGCGGCCGAGGCCTACGAGGTTCTCGGCGACCCGGAGAAACGGGCACGTTACGACCGATTCGGCCATGAGGGTGTGCGGGCAGACTTCGGGGCAGGCGGTTTCTCCTGGGGCAACTTCTCGCACTTTACCGACTTTGAAGACATTCTCGGCAGCCTCTTTGGACAGTTCTTCGGCGTGGAGACGGAACGGCGCGAGCGACGGCACGTCTATCGCGGTCGCGACCTGCGCATCAACCTCGGCATCACGCTCGAAGAAGTCCTCTCGGGCAAACAGGCCGACATTGACCTGACGCGCTTGGAGACCTGCGAGCACTGTCGCGGCACCGGGGCGCGGCCCGGGACCTCGCCCAAGACCTGCCCGCGTTGTCACGGAACAGGACAGATTGCCTTCAATCGCGGTTTCTTCCGCGTCAGCAGCACGTGCGACTACTGCGCAGGAGAAGGCACCCATATCGACTCGCCGTGTCCCGATTGTGACGGCCGAGGGCGTGTCAACCGCCGTGTCAAGATCAAGGTTGAAGTTCCGCCGGGGGCGGACAACGGTTTGCAATTGCGTCTGCCCGGCGAGGGAGAGGCAGGGATTCACGGCGGTCCGCGCGGCGACCTCTATGCCGCCATTCACGTCGAGGAGCATCCAACGTTCCAGCGTGAGGGCGACGAGCTGATTTGCGAGGTGCCGATTACCTTCTCGCAGGCCGCTTTGGGCGATACGATCGCCGTCCCAACACTCGACAGCGAAACGACTCTCGAAATACCGGCGGGCTGCCAGACCCATCGAGTCTTCCGGCTCAAGGGTCATGGTGTGCCGCGGCTGCGGGGACGCGAGGGCCGGGGCGACTTGCACGTGCACGTTGTGGTACAAACGCCGACCCACCTCAGCGAGGAGCAGAAACAACTGTTCCGACGGCTGGCCGAGCTGGGGGGAGAGAAAAACCCCCTCGGGGGAAGAGGCTTTTTCGAAAAAGTCAAAGACTTCCTGGATGGGCAATAGAGCGCTGGTACATCAAGGCTGCCCTTGGGGAGCAGATGGCGTGGAGACGCGAAACTCCGACCGCGAAACGCAAAACGCCCGCGGCCGTCCTGTCGCTTTCATACAGGTTGATCTCGACGGCCTATGGGCTGTTCGGCGTTGCTACGGTGTTTCTGGCTCGCCCGAACAGGACGATCCCGTTTACAGCCACGCCCTGCCGGCATTACTCGATCTCTTCGACCGCTTGGCCGTGAAGGCTACGTTTTTTGTGGTCGGCGCCGACGCCGAGGTGGCCTGGAAACGCCG
>Ga0111193_1025_pt1 | contig 13210 bp, 10 predicted proteins | sample DeeMarSWOR324_28_FD_80361 | JGI IMG/M metagenome (GOLD analysis project Ga0111193, IMG submission 80361) | candidate division BRC1 bacterium SM23_51 | reverse complement strand
CCAATCAGCCGTTCTGCCTCTGCGTTGCCCCCGCCTTTGCTCGGATTCCCCCTGCCGGTCCGACTCCCTGCCGCCCGGCAACCAAGGTGGACATGACACTGGCGGCCGGCGAGGCCGAAGGCTTTCAACTGGTCGTCGTTCCTTATTGGGAACGGCTCGAGGGTGTCCGCGTCGAAGTGGGTAACCTCTTCCGCCGTGATTCCATCGACCGCCTCGGCCCCGAACAGGTGAGGCTATGGCTAACCGCCTCGGCAGCAACCAGTCCGACCCTTGGGCGCGAGATGCTCTACCCCGACCCGCTGACGCCTGCCCGGCCTTTCGATCTACCGGCCTCGGCCTCGCAAGCAATCCTCGTCGATATCCGCGCACAGCGGGATCAGCCGCCGGGTCTGTATGAGGGCCACATCATGGTCAGAGCGAACAACCTTCGCCCCATGACTGTCTCGCTGCACATTCGCGTTCGACCATTTGCGCTTCCTGACGACACATCCAGGGTCGCCTTCCAGGTCGGGAACGAATTCCTCCAAACCCGCCTCGCCACCACCCAGTCCTCGCATCTTGCCCGAACTTGGGAGCAATTCCTGGCTCCCTTTGCCCTTGGGCTTTGTCGAGAGAGCGCGCCCGGCGAGTCTACCAACCCATGGCTTCCTCTGCGTGCCACATACGCCTTGCCGCCGGCCGAAGCCCCCTCTGCTGATCCCTACTCCCTTGCGGCCCCGACGTCCCTTGCCTACCGACAGGCCGGATGGGCCGCGTGGCAGGCAGATCACAATCGCCCGTCGAGGGCTCCCCAGCGACTCGTCAGCGGCTGGGTCTCGCTTGACCCGCCCCCACGCGAGTCGGCCGAGCCTCCCGACGCCCCAATCGTGCGCTGCCGATGGTCACCGGAAGAATGGGCCAATCCCCCGGGTTTGATCTATCTGAACCATCTCGGAAGACCCGAGCCAACCCTCCGGCTCGTCGCCATACGCGACGGCATCGAGGACTATCGCTATCTCGAATTGCTTGCCCATCGCCTGGCCGAAGCCAAGCGCCTCAAAACGGCACGATGGTGGAAGCGGCGAAGGTGGGAACGACTGCTGCCCATCGATCCGAAACTGTGCGATCCGACCCAGAACTCCCTTGAACTCGGTGCCAAACTCCTCCTCCGACGCGAGGCAATTGCCGCCGCCATCGAGCAAATCCAGCGCCTCGGTCACGAAAACCCGCACGCAGCGAGCAACTCCTCGGCCCGATCCATCACATCGGGCCAGCAACAATGAGAAGCGACATACTCCGCTCCTTGCCTGCCCATTTGTCGTGCTTCGGCCGGGTGCGCCTCAAGATATAGCAACGTTCTCTCGAACTCCTCCTCATCACCAAACCAAAGCCCGCCTCCAGCCACCTCGCACTGGCGGCGAAGGACCTCGCAGTGCGCGTTGACCAGGGCCGGCGCACCCTGCACCCACGCTTCCATCAGGACATAGGAAAACGACTCGTAGCGCGATGGCTGGCAAAAGACGGTCGCCGCGGCCATGGCATCCCAGAGTGTCTGCTTTTCGACAAACCCCAGGTCGCAGACGCGCGCGGGCAGTTCGTCCGCTCCCGCGAACTGACCCGGCCCCGCCAGAAGGAGTGTCCATTCCGCATGGCGCTTGCTAAAGCGAGTGAAATAGTCGAGCACGAGTCCGAAACCCTTGCCCTGAACGCGACGGCCCGCGAACAGAATGCAGGGACCCTCAAGACCGTGCTCGCGCCGAAACCGCTCACCATCACCCTTTCCGCAGAAGTCCATGCCGGCGCCAACCACTCGCGCCACAACCCGCTGAAGAGGATAGAGTGCCCGCGCGAAATGATACTCGGGCTCGGACAGGAACCAAAGCCCCCGCACGGCCGCCATCACCCGCTGAAACCGCATCAGGTAGGCAATCGGCTCGTTGTGCAGGCAGGGGATGAGAATGGCACGCTCGCCCGCAGCCTGAATGCCAAAGTAGGTCGTGCCGTAAAGATAGGGCAGGAAGCAGAACACATAGCCCCCGCGATGCTCCTCGATGAAGGCGTAAAGCGCCCGACTGTTCACACTGTGAGCGAAGAACTCTCCTTCTTCGAAAGGCGTAAGCCGCCGACCTTGGGCAAGTGCCTCGTACAGCTGCCCAAAGCGCCGAGCGTCGCGGGCGTCGAGCGAAAACCGCCGGACTGTCAAGCCGTTTTCCTCGACAGTCCCCGCCGTGAAGTGATTCTCTGACCAGTCGGCAAATGCGTCGCGTCCGCAGGTGCTCAGAACCTCCACACGAAAGCCCCGCCCCGTCAGCTGCCGGGCGACCTCGCGAGCGAGAAACTCCGCACCCCCGCTTGCCTGGTCGCTCCACCAGGGCGTGACGATGGCGATTGGGGTTGTCTTGCCGCGCGACATCAGGCATCGCCGCTCTTGCGGCCGACGACAGCGTAGTCAGCGTAGTTGTAGAGCAAGGAGTTCATTCTCTCAATGTTGCGGTTAAGCGCTTCGAAGGCACCACGCAAAGCCGGATCAGAGAAGGAATCAACTGTCAAGGGTTGCAGCTTGTCAGCCTCGCTCACTGGGCTTGAGTATTCGATTCGCACGTCGGTGAATCCAACCATCTCCAGCATCAACCGCGCCGCTTCGGGGTGAATCGGTCGGAAGTGCGTTGGATCGGCATAGAACGCACCGGAAAAAGTTGTCAGGCATGCCGGGTTGACAGTCTCGAGGACGGCGATGCCACCGGGGCGAACCTTGCGGCCGAGAAGCCGAAACATCTGGAAAAGACGGACAAAATCGAAATGCTCGACCAATTGGAGCGCGACCACCCCCCCCAACGACCCGTCCTCCAGCCCTGTCAAATGGTCAATGGCGTCTTCCCAGCGGACATCGAGACCACTCTCGCGGCACCGCTTGACCATCTTTTCATCGACATCCACGCCGTAAGCCGGAATCCCACTGGCGCGCAACAGCTCGAGGAATTCGCCCCTGCCGCAGCCGGCATCCAGCACATTCTCCCGACCACGCAAAAACTCGACATAGCGAGCCTGCCGCCGCCGGATCTCCTCGGGGCTACCGCGCAGCAACTCGGCTGCCTGAAAACTGTCAAAGCCAAGCATCGCCGGCGCTCCGTCGGGAGCGGCGCTGGCCAGCTGGCGTTCAATAGATGCACGTTCAACTCCCTCCTTTGCCGCCAGCTGGTCAATCTGCCTGCGAAACGCACTTCGCAGGCTGGCGATCTCTCCCAGCTGACGCTCGCAGAAACGCTCGTGCATCTGCGCGACGTATTCGGCGACAGGGAGCAACGCTACTCGCGACCATTCCCCGAAACGCTGACGCATACCACCGATTTCCTCGAGCAGTACACCCAACGCACGCACCATCTCGACGCCCAGTTCCAGCTCCAGACGCTGCGCCGCAACATGGCCACTGTGATTAACCAAGAAACCGAGCGTGTCACGCACCAGTGCATTTACTTCATACTGGCGTCGCAACACAAAGCGGCGCAGCGGCGACAAGGACCGCTTCAGCCAAAACCACGGGTTCCACCAGCGGTCGCGCGGACCACGCGGCGGCTCGGGCCGGGTCAGCAGCCGGTTGATCTCAGAGAAGGTGTATTGAATGTTTGCAAAGTTGGGCTCTTGCTCGTTAAGATAGGCGAGCATTGGCTCGTATAGCCTTGCGAACACCTCGTTGAGCCGCGAGATAGTGGCGCGAAGTTCCTCCTCGGACGGCCACGGCATCTGGTCGTCCAGCTCCCTGGAGGCGTGCTCGATGCGCCGCACGACCTCTTCTTGGTGGGCCCGGGTCTCGTCGCGGATCCCGCGCATGATTCGGCCAACATCGAGGCGGTTTTGCTGAGCTGTCATCCCTGCTCCCATGCTGATCGGGGAATCAGGCCACGGCCCCCGATACAAAAACCCTCCCCTCGGGGCTGATCCCTTTATAGGGAGGGCGAGCTGTCAGTAAAGTGTTTTCCGCGAGCGAATTGAGAAGCCACCCTCAAAACGCCTGAACTCAAAGCGCTTTACGCTCTGGCGGTTTCTGTTTCATTCCGAGCCGCCAGCGGGCCAGCGCCACGCCTTTTCCAAAAGCCCTCGCGCCCGGTGCGCCTATCGCTGCCACGTGAACTCGCCGAGCGGCCAGTATTCGTCGCGCGGCTTAAGAATCGGCCTATGACAGCTTGGACACACTTCGGTTTGTGGGCCGGGCTGGCAGAGATTGCAGACGGGATACAGTCCCTGTGCATCCCGCTCATGCCGAGGAGCGTGGCCAAAAACGGTCCGCAAGTTTGGCTGCGACACAACCCAGTGAATCGGCCGCGTCACACCGTACTCGAGCGCAATCCCGACCGGGTGGAGCAAATAGGCGACATAGCGTAAAACGTGATCGCTATTGTCGCGGTCATAATCGTGGGCTGCGACCGGAACCGCACCCGCCAGGACAACCGCAACAACCGCCACTGCAACAAGACCAGCTGTGGTTCGCTTCATAAGTCTGCCTCCAGCGCCCGCGGTTTGCCTCGACACAGCCCCCTCACAGTGCCAAGTGCTTTCTTTTCAATCCTCTGGTCTCCTACATTGGCACTGATCGGCCAATCAAGAAGAATTTTCGGTTTTTTTCTTGACCGCCGCAGCTATCGAGCTCTATGCCCCAGGTGACAATTGAATCATCCTCGCAGCAGGTTTCCGCGCTTGGCGGACCAAGAGGGAAGTGCCGTGAAAGTCGGCCGCGAAGCCGTCGCTGTGATCGGGAACGAACGCCGAGAATACCACTGGGCCCACGCACAGGGACTGGGAAGGCTCGGTTAGTAGGGCGACCCGTAAGCCAGAAGACCTGCCTGTTGTGAGCTCCGTCACGCTTCTTCGGCCCTAAGAAGTGGAGTTCGGATGCCGTGCGGGTCCAGGCCCCCTCCTTCGGTCGAAGGCGGGGGCCTTCTTGTTGACTTCGCCAATCTGCAACCGAGCGGCCGTGGCGGAAGGATGGACATCTCTCCCAAGGAGGCCGTTCCACATGAACCGTCCCGCCGCACTCTGCATCGCTTTTCTCTCGCTCGCTGTTCTCGCCGCCCATGGCCAGGATGTCTCGTTCTCCTCTCTGCCGCCGGGCTACGTGTCCGGCGAAGTGCCCCTGGGCACGAACAACAGCGCATCGGCCCTGGCCCAGGATCCCGATGACGACAACTTCATCTATGTCGCAGGGATGTTCGGCGGCGAAAAGGGAATCATCCATCTCGATCTGCGCGATGGCGCGCAGACACGGGTTTTCGCATGCCCGACGACTGTCTCGGTTAACGGCTTCGCGGTCCTGCGCGCCGACGTCATCTTCATCTCCGACAATGCCAACGACCGCCTTTACGTGCTGCGCGACGACAGTCCCCACGACGGCGACTTTGACGACCCCGGCGAAATTCGCGCGTTAATCGAACCAATCCTGACCCACCCGACCTTGGGCTGGACCGGCGTCGCCGTAACCATCGTCCGAACGGCAGAGAATCGTCTCGGTCTTCCATCGGACACGGTCCTTTTCCAGTCCGAGGACGGCGGGACTACGCAAAGCGAGGTGTTGGCGGTCATCACTCCCCTGACAAGTCCCACGTTCCAGCCACCTGGCGGCGCATTCTTCTCGGGCTTCAACTACGGCGGCGGTCTGGCAATCGACTCAAAGGGACGCCTGCTCGTCGCCTCGTCTTTCTACCCCGAGACGGGCAAGGTATGGATTTGCGACGATGTTTCTGGCGACGGGGTTATCGGTGAAAGCGAATCCAACATCCTCCTAACGCGAGCGAGTGCAACCACCGAGGCCGCCGGGCTCTCGGCCTTGGCGATCGACGCTGCCGACAACTGCTACGTCTGCGTGGGGATGGGATACGGCCCGACCGCGCGGAGTGATATCCAGACCTTCGCTGTCCCATGGGACCCACTTCATACGACGGCCACCGTGAGAACATTTGGCGCACTCAATTCCCCCTACGTCACCGCAATGATTTTCAACACGCCGTCGCGCTTTTTCGCACCCTATCACCCGGACGGCGCAATTCTGGTCCTCCTCGCATCCGGTCCGATGTGGGACAATCTCGACTACCTGCTGACCGTGCAGCCCGCCGGTCCCTCTGGAGTCAGACAGTGGCAGCTCTACTAGCCGGAAACCTACTGTCCTCACAATGCTTGCTCGCATGGCAGCCCCAGTGCACCGCCCGGGCCCATCGCCACAGGGTGGGCCTGCTCGTCGCGATGTTCATGTCTCTCAGCGTATTGCTGACCCGCGCGCATGTGGCTCTGGCCGCTGACTTTCTGCCGGTCGAACAGGTAACGCGCAGCGAGCGCAACCACGAGATAGCCCGCAACTCAAATCACTCCATGGTCGTGGCACCCGACGGTTCTGTCCATTTGGTGTTTTGGGACGGCAATCTTGCGACATTACCCGCGACCCCAAGCACGGTCTGGTACTGCCGGCGGCATCCCTCGGGCCAATGGTCTGTACCCCAGATCGTTGACAACTCCTACATTTCAGGCGGGATTCGCTTGGGCGGCCGCCATCCTTCGTTGCTCCTTTCAGCCAGCGGCACCGTCCATGTGTTCTGGCATGATTATCGTCACTGTTCGGGAACGCGCAACTGGATGGACAACACTGAAATTTACACCGACACCCTGCCGCCAAACAATTCCTTCTCACCCTTCGACCTCCGGCTCACGAATACATCCGCACTGCATGACGGCGACAACGGCTACGCTCCCCAAGCTGTTCTCTCACCCACCGGGGAGATTCTCTTGACCTGGTATGATTACCATTTCAACCGCAACGCCGCTGATATTTTCCTCATGAGAAGCGATGAACAAGGGCATTTCGATCTCGCTAGCTCGCTGGAGGCATACCGCCTTACTGACGTTTCACTTCGCCAGGATACCCTTTCCTATACACTTCCCGATCTTGCCCTCGGCTCCTCGAACACAGTCCACCTCACCTGGACCAAGGACAACCAAGGAGGCAATGGCGTCTACTATGCCCGCCTCGATGCGTACGACAGCCTGACAACGCCACTGCTGCTGGTGCCTACCGGAGCCGACTTCATGGACCCTCCACATATTTCTTCCGCCCAAGAACAAGGCGATATATACATCAGCTGGACGGAGCATGGCACCACTCTCGGCGACACGGACATTTCTATCGCCAGACTGCGCCCTGGCTCCGACACATTCGATCCCCCCATGACAATCACATCTGCTCCGTTCAATCAGCTACACTGCGACTTCGAGCCGGACTCGTGCGGCTTACTTCATATTGTGTGGATTGACAGAAGGGCTGGTTACTCCGAAGTCTCCTACGGTATATTCGACCCAGAAACCAAGACTTTAGTTTCCGAAGTCAAGGTAAGTGAGGGAACCGGTGGGTGCTCCCGGCCTTGCATCGCCCTTGATAACAGCGACTACGTGTACGTCGTCTGGATGGAGTACTGCGGCACATATAGCCAAATCCACTTTCGCACAACTGCTCCTGTCACGCGGGCGCGAGGACTCTGGAACCATTATTACTAGGTACACCAAGTCAAGATAAAGAGATGGAAAAACACAACCGGCCCCAGAAGCGAACATTAACCCAATGCGTAATAGGACGAAACAATGTTTAAAGTTCAAAACCTAATAGCCGGCTATGGTGAAACCACCGTTCTTAGCGAGCTTTCTTTCTCTGTCGAAAAAGGTGAGTTTATAGGTATTGCTGGTCCAAACGGCGCAGGAAAATCAACTCTGCTCAGGCTTCTCGCCGCCTTCTTGCAACCAACAGCCGGCACAATAGAACTACTCGACCGCCCGATATCCAGCTACAGCCGCCGCCAGCTTGCGCGGCTGATTGCTGTTATCCTCCAGGACTTCTCCTGCCCCTACGACTTTACCGTTTTCGATATGGTGGCGATGGGACGCAGTCCTTTCCTTCCACGTTGGAAGCCCCTTTCGGCCCACGACCGGACAATCATCACAGACGCAATGGAAATGACCGACGTTGCCAAACTGCGCCATCGCTCATTCTTTGAACTATCCGGAGGTGAAAGACAACGCGCCATCATCGCAAAGGCCCTCGTGCAAGAACCCTCTGTCCTCCTTCTTGATGAACCCTCAACGCATCTCGACCTCCGCCACCAAGTTAAAATCTTCGATATTCTCCATTGCCTCAACCGACAGAGCAACGTTACTATTGCATGCGTCACTCATGATCTTACTTTGAGTGCACAATACGTTGATCGTTTTATCTTGCTTAGCGGCGGCAAGTTGCTGGCCCAAGGTTTGCCTGAACACATTGTTGAAAAAGGGTTAATGGAAAAATTATATACAACACCTGTTTACACTGGCTCGATATCGGAAAGCCATAAACCATTCATTTATCCTTTACGTATAAGCAAATAGATAAAGATTAATACTCGTAGGCTTGGTGGATATTTGGAAAACGTATCCAAGCTGCTCTCTCACAGCAGAATACAGAGACACTATACGCTGGGGATGGTGTGGACATAGTGGGCGCTCCTCTGTTTACGGGGGAAAGAGAAGCACAGGCCGCAAGTGCTTTTTCAATGTAAATAGGGAGATGTGGAAAAGCTAAACGCCTGTCCTATGGTGTGTTAGCAGTCCGTTTGAGGAGTTGGCAGCATTGCCACCAAGCAGGGTGATTCCACATTGTTTTCCACAGCACAGTAGTGTGCCAACTGCGCGTGTGGTGGGGTAAAACAACAGTAAATGCTCTTAACTCAATATTTTGTATAGTGAGAGGGCGATGGGTAAAAAACTGGTGTGTTGTTTTCCACAAGCGCATCACCTTTAGTTCTATTCGCTGATATTGGTTGATTTGGCATAGTTTAGCACTCCAACTGCGACCTGACGCAAGAGCCGCAGGTGCAGTTTCCACAGGCTGCGTGAAGCCACTATCCTTCAGCATGAGTCAGCAGTCACGCGCCAAAGTCGTTCTTCGGACACGCGGGCAGATGTTTGGAGAGGTTGGTGAGATTTCGCTCGGCTGCAGGGAGAATGTCGTTTGTCAGCCTTTCGCGCAAAGTCGCGGCGATGCGCTCACGCGCAGCCCAGATATCGTGGACCTGGCGGCAGAGCTCATCTGGCGACACGCGTGTGCAATCAAGAGAGAACTCTTGCATTCCCACGCGATCCATCAGCCCACCAAACTTCCGGCTGTAGGTGAGAGTGAGCGTTGGGATCGCCTGGGACACAGCTGCAACGGCAGCATGCATTCGCATTCCTATGAACAGGTCACAGCAACCGATGAGCCCCTTTAGCTGCGATGGCGTGAGCACCTCCTGGATGACGAGTGGGTGAAGCGACGGTTCGAGCAGCGCCGCAAGCGCATTGGCCGCACGCCGGTCGTCGTAGTTCTCGCCTGGGCCAAAGACGTGTGGGATAACTAGAACTTGTGCGCCCACCTCTCGCTGAAGCGCGTGGCAGGCCGCAGCGATTGCCTGCAAGTCAGCCCGTGACGAGAGTGCCGCGTCCCCGTACCAGCGGGCCGATCTGACATTGTGCAAGTTTGAAGGTGTGATGCCAACCAGGGGCCGTGAGGGATCATAGCCGCCGAGCGCTTCGAGAAGATGTCTCGCTTCGGCCCGAGGTATGGGTTCGAGTAGAAAACTGAGGTCGGCTGTCATCTCCAGAGGGCATGCCAGCCGCCAGCCGGAGAGGTATCGGAGAGTCTCGTCGTCGCGGACGGTGATGAATGCGGCTCGCTTCAGGATCCAGCGAAACCTAAACTCGAAACGACTGAAGGGACCGATTGTCTGGGCCATTAGGCAAAATGGAGTTCGCAAAAGATGAGCGAGAAGAAGAGGAACTGTGTGCGAAACCGGACAGCGCCAGCCGAAAGTCTCAGTCAAGCCGTCGCCCGACAGGTCAATGACGACGCTGGCATCCCGGTAGCTCTTGAGTTCTGTGGGGAGAGGCAGAAGCCCACGGCTGGCGCGCCACAAACAGGCCGTCACAACGGCGGCGAGGGCGCGTATTGGCCGCCGTCGCGAGCACGCGACGATCTCGCAATCGTCATACAGTTCTTGGTCGTCAAGGGGATGGGGAGTATGAATCGCGATCTGGGCATCGGGCCAGTGGCGCCGCAGTGAGCGAACGGCAGCGAGTTGCATACTGCTGTCGCCGCGATTGAGGCTGTGAAATGTGCCCGTCAGCACGAATCGCAGGCGAGGCGGCGAATCGTTTGCGCGAGATCGGACCAAGAGAACATGCCCTTCTGCAGCTGATAGTTCTGACGAAAGCGGGCGGCGAGCCCCTGGTCGAAGAATCGAGCGATCGCCGTGGCAAGAGCCTTCAGATCAGCCGGCGCCACGAGCAAGCCCGTTTCCCCATCGCTGACAAGATCGCTCATCCCGCCGACAGCGCTGGCAATAACCGGCAGCCCGAAGCCTCGTGCGACCTGGACGACGCCGCTGTGACTCGTGGCGCGATAAGGGGCGAGGAGCACGTCAGCGGCGCGGAAATACAGCGCGACTTGCTCGTTTGGGATGTAGTGGTCGTGCAGAATAACCCGCTCGGTCAGGCGCAGCCGGCGAATCATGCGGACATAGTAGTCGAGCGGCTCGTAGAACTCGCCTGCGACCAGCAGACGGAGGTTCGGGCGATCGGTGAGGGTTCCCAGCGCCTCGATAGCTATGTCGAGCCCCTTGTACCGGCGGACTAGGCCAAAAAACAGGCAGACTTCGTCGCCGGGCGCGAGACCGAGACGGCGACGCGCCTCTTCTCGCGTAACGCGAGCGTCGGTGAAAATCTCATAAATCGGGTGCGGCAGGCGAATAACTCGCGCCTTGGGATTGCGGGCGCGAATCTGTGCGGGATCGCCCGAGGCATGAACTATATGAGTATGAGGCAAGCGGCTGAGCACCGGCCAGGCCACAGTGTCGGCAGCCGAGTGGTCGTGGCTGCGAACGTTATGGCACAGCAGGGCAACACGTCGGTGCTGTATCCAGCGCAACCAAAGCAAGCAGAACACTGTACACGGCAGAAACCAGGAATGCCACCAGGTGACAACGACCAGATCAGGCGAGAAGTGCCGGATGGCGCGCAAGGCGGCCAGCCAGCGCAGCGGGTTCAGCGGCGCGAGGATGCGCTCCGACGGAACCTGGGTAGACTGCTGGCTGGGGTCGAATTCGTTGCGTCCGGGAAAGAGCCAGCGGGGGTAGAGTCGGCGAAACGCGATGACCTGCGTGCGACAGCCGGCCTCAGTCAGCGCGCTCACCAGGCATGTCGTGTAGTGTGCGATGCCGCCCCTATGGGGGTAAGTAGGACCGATAACGGCAACGCGCGGCTGCGAAGTCGCGCCGGACGCAGCAGAATGATCGGCGGCGAGTGGTTCACTCATGGCCGTGCTCGGGCAGCGTGGGGGAATTGATGACTTCCTTAATAACGTAGTCCGCTTTGCGGTCGGGCCGGAGGTTAACGACCAGCTCGCAGATCAGGCCGGTTGAGAAGACCTGGATGCCGACAAGAACGAGCAAGATTCCCAGAAATACCAAGGGTTGGTGCTCGGCAAACCAAAAACCGCTCAAGAACAGGCGCAAAATGGCCAACACGGCGAGAACGGCAAAACCGAGACCGAATATCACCGCGCCGAACAAGCCGAAGAAATGCAACGGTCTATGACGAAAACGGGTCAGGACCGCCATGGACCATAGGTCGAAAAACCCCGCCAGAAATCGTCCTGCACCGTACTTGGAACGGCCGAACCTGCGTGGCTCGTGCTGCACGGGCACCTCGGCAACCCGGAAACCCTTCCAGTGGGCCAGCAGCGGGACAAAACGGTGGCGCTCGCCATAGAGGTCGAGATGCGCAACAGTGTCGCGGCGCAGCGCTTTGAACCCGCTGTTGCAGTCGTGGAAACGCCGCCCGGCAAGAGCGGAGACGAGACGGTTGAACACGCGCGATGCGGCGATTCGCACGAACGAGTCGCGTCGGCGCTGCTTCCAGCCGACAACAACGTCGTTGCCGGCACGAAATGCCTCAAGCAAGACCGGCAGCTCGTCGGGATTGTCCTGCAAGTCGGCATCGAGGGTCACAATCATGTCGCCGCGTGCCATTTCCAGACCGGCGGCCAGCGCGGCCGACTTGCCGAAGTTGCGACGGAATACGAGGACGATGAGCTGAGGGTCGCTCGTCGCCCTATCGCGCAAGACGGCTTCGCTGCCGTCCGTGCTTCCGTCATCCACCGCAATGATCTCATAGGACAGATCGAGCCGCGAGGCGATGGTGGCGCAACGCTGGCAGACCTCCCCAATCGAATCGCGCTCGTTGAACACGGGGATTACGAAGGATATAGCAGGTAGAGGAGAATGTGCGCCTGAAGAGGTCATCGTCTGCCAAGTGTCCCTATCGAGTCTCAGGTCTCAACCCGGAGGATTCCCCAGAGCAGTGGAAGTAGAAATAGCGAAACGCGCTCAGCGGATAGTTGTCGTTCTCGTCGTAGAGGTCAGGCAGCGCACTGTAGCGATAGCAAGCGAAGCGCGACTTCTCGCCGCGCAGGTAGGGCAGGTCGTAGAACCCCGGGATGAACTGGTAGCGTTGCTTGAGAAAACCGTTGGCAACCCAGCAATCTTCGGGCGGCTGGTCGCTCTTGGCCGCCGACCAAAAACTGTGCCCGCCGCCGTCGGCCAGGAAGGAGCTGAAAACCTCCACGACACGGCCTGCCACTAGCTCGACATAGGAATACTCGTCGTTCTCGATGAAACAGTAGCCCACGGCGCGGCAATGCAAGTGGGCGGAGACCCAACGCAGCAGGCCACAATCAATGGCTTTCTCGTCGTAAAGGATCGCAGTCCAGCGGCCGACCGTGGGCCCGACAACGAGGGCCCGTCGCTGTTGCGCGCGGAAATAGTACTCGAAGTAAGACTCGAACAGGGCGGCAAGATGGGAGGAATTCCAGGCGCCGCGCGACACGGCGTCCGAGCTGGAAGCTCCAGCAGCGTTGGCAGTCGAGGGTTTGGTCCTCAGAAGCGCCAGGCCGCGGCGCAACGGACATTCCTCTATCAGGCGCATCGCCCCTTGCGAAACGTAACGCCGCACGGCGTCTATCACGCTTTCCTGTTGGTTCTCAAATTGAAGGCCAATCTCTTCCATCAACAGCAACGATGCCGGCCGTATTAAGGAGGGTTGATTCCTCGAGGCTCGCTGGACCTTGATCCTAGATGCCCGATGGCGCGGCAATCAAGCGGAAGTTGGCCGAGCCGGCAATTTTTCACTC
>Ga0111193_1060_pt1 | contig 13247 bp, 8 predicted proteins | sample DeeMarSWOR324_28_FD_80361 | JGI IMG/M metagenome (GOLD analysis project Ga0111193, IMG submission 80361) | candidate division BRC1 bacterium SM23_51 | reverse complement strand
GGACGGCGGATAGGGCGGACTCCTCGCAATGACACGTTGGGGCTGGTTTGTTCCATTGCTTGTGCGCCACTCTACAAACGTTGAACGCCGAGCCCGTCATTCTGTCTCGGTCGGACTACCCGTATCCTTTTGTTGTAGTTGAGGGTCTTGTATGTCCTGTCTGTGGTTGTGCAGGGAAGCGCAGTATGGTTAGGTTGCTTTAGGCCGGCGGAGATGATGTCCCCCCGTGCCACCATCGAAAGGCGTTGCTCAGCCTCTCGCCGCCAGACCGTTAAGGAACTGCGTCAGGCGCTCGAGTTCCTCGGGAGCTGTTTCTGTCAGCTGGATGCCGAGTCGGGCACTCGAGCGCGGATCATCGATACGGACGTCTATCCACGCAATCCTGCCCGAGAGGAACAGCGGGACCTCACGCCCGGGCAACTGGGATGTCAACGCACACTTGCGGCACGCGTCCGCCAAAGCCTGTTCGTGCCCTTTGCGGAGCGCGCGAATGTAGACATACGCGCCGTCTCGGCTGAGGTTCTCGATCGTTGAATTGGCAACGAGAATAGCGCTGCCCGCTGGAGTCAAAGGCACTCGCAACTTGGCGTCGAGCATGACTTCATGGCGAGCCTCGCGCCGACGATCGCCTCCTGAGTGTAAATCCGGTCTGTTCACAGCGATTCTCCCGACTTTGTTTCGCAGACGCGCGCCACTTGGGCAACCGCAAGTGGGTGCGCGCAGAACTCACCCTTAGGGGGAATCACCGGCTGTGTCAAGACAACTCTGACCCCGGCCTCTCGACAAAAAGGCAGTTGACCGGCCGGGAGTTGTTGGTGTAGGCGGAACCGTCGCACCAGATCATAGCCACAGGAGTGACTAGCCATGAATCTACTTCAGCCAATGACAATCGTAGGTTTGCTGGCCACCGGCATGGGCGTGGCCCTGTTGGGCAGCGTCAAGTTGCCCCTGGCTCGGAAACTCCAAATCGACGAAGCCCGCGTGGGCGGGATGGTTTCGATGTTCGGTTTCGCCATGATCCCCACGATGCTTTTCGTGGGCTTCATCACCGACTTGGTGGGTAAGCAGCCGGTGGTGATCAGCGGTCCCCTGCTCATGACGGCGAGTTTGATTCTGTTCGCGGTGTCGAGGACCTACTGGCCCGCGCTGCTGGCCGTCCTGCTCTTGAGCGTCGGGTGGGCTACGCTGATCAACGTGATCAATCCCCTGTCGCTTTTCGCATTCCCCGGCGGCACCGAGGCCTATGCCATCAACCTGGCGTGTTTCTTCTTCGGACTGGGAGCCTTCCTGACCCCGCTTGCGGTAGCGTTCCTCTTGCGACGTGTGGACCTCACAGCGGCCTTGCTCGTACTGGCGATCTTCGTCGTGTTGACGGCTTTGCTGGCCCTCGGCGTGGATTTCTCGGCGCTTGCCCCGGCTGCCGGTCAGGAAGCAGTAGCAACCTCGGCGGGCGTCGGCATGGCGACCCTACTGGGTGCGTCGGTCATGTGGCTGTGCGCGCTGGGACTGTTCTTCTACGCTCCAATGGAGGCGACCATGGCGGCCTGGGCGACCACCTACCTGGGCGACAAGGGGGTACGCGAGGGAGCGGCATCGGGGCTGTTATCGGCCTTCTGGTTGGTGTTTACAGGTTCGCGACTGGCGACGGCCTTTGCCTTGCCGAAAGGCAGTGAAACGCTGTTGGTCCTCGTGCTGTCGCTCGTGTGCGTCGCGGTGTGGGCGGCCGTGGTGTTCAGCCGCGGCCGCGGTGTGGCCGCTGCGATGGTGGTCACGGCGGGACTCGTCTTCGGTCCCATCTTTCCCACGATCATGGCTGTTTTGCTGAAATACACCGACCCTTCGCTTCACGGCCGGGCGGTGGGGTTGTTTTTTGCCATTGGCGGCGTTGGGTGGACCGCGATCCCCATGCTGATCGGTGCCTACGCGCAACGCAAGGGCGTGCAGCGGGGGTTCCTACTGGCTGGGGTCTCCGCCATCGGGCTCTGCGTGATAGCCTTCCTCTTGATGACCGCTCTCTGAGTCACGCATGATTGGGAAGAAGGTCCCCATAAGAACCGCTTTGTGGCAGAAGTTCCCTGACTCCCGTCAAGTCGGTAGGCGGGACACTCCTGTCCCGCATTCGTCGTAATGCAGGCATCCGGCGGACTGCGTTACATCAGGCGTAGCGCAGACATCTTGTCTGCTTTCTTACGTTCCCGCGCAGGCATCCGCCGTATGGCGATAGTCTGACAACTTGTCCAGCAGCTCACTAGCTGCTCGGAGCGCGGATGCCTCTGTTTGCCCAGACGAAAGCCAATGTGGCGACGACGTAGCAGCCGAACGCGGTCCAAAATGTCACCGAGATGCCCGCGGCGAGGGCGATTGCCACCGCGAGCACTGACGCACAAATCGATGTTGCGCCATTGATTCCCCAGAGCCAAGGCGTCAGTGCCGCCGACCGCGACGAGGCGAGTTTCATTCCCAGCGGGAACGCCATTCCCATAAACAGTCCAAGGGGAAACAGAACTATCACACCGACAAGAATCCGGGTCATTGTGGCCGAACCCTGGAAGTGGCCGATTACGGTCGGGGTGAGGATACCGAATACAACGAGTGCGCACAGAAGAAGGCTCAGACGCAGACTCGCCGCTTTTGCCAGTCCCGTTCTTTCCACGTTCCAGGTCAAATAGCTCCCCAGGCCGCTCGACAGCAGCAGGGTGAAGAGGACCGCCGAAAGGCCGTAGGTGGGGTGTCCCAGGAAGATGATCAGCCTTTGCAGCTGGGAGATCTCCACCAGCATGAAGCCGAGGCCGATCGAGGCAAAGAAGAGAAAAAACGGCCACGACCCCCGCAGCGGTGTCTTTTTGGCTGTCAGGACAAGTGGAACGACAATGCAGGCCAGGGTCAGGCCGATCACGGTGGCGAGCAATGCGGCCAGAAGAACGACCGCTTTCATGTTAAAACTTACAATACCCTGATCCCAACGCTCACGATGAAAGACGTCGCGCGGCCGAAGCATGTGAAAGAAAAACGGTCGGTCGTCCGTGGAAGGCGTGATGTCGATCGGGAACTCTTTGAACAGCGTATCAAGGTTCTGTCCCGAAGCAATTTGAGCGAAAATAGCATCGAGCGAAAAGCGCGGACTTAGAACGATCTCATAAGGCATGAGCTGGGCGGCTTGTTCAAGGACCGCCAGATCCCTGTCCGAGAACGGCGAGCGGCTCACCAGGATGACGCCGAGACCGTCGGGGTAGTTCTTTGGGTGCTCCGGGAACATCTTCCTGACGATGGCGATGTGCTTGCTCGGATTCTCGATGCCCAGTTCCCTCAACGAGGCCACGGCCAGCGAGGTCATCCGGTACATGACGCCCGGGCGATATCGGAAATACCACCGGGCGAGAGTCAGAAGGCCGTCGGGCGAGAGGTGCTCGATGAAGGTCTTCCAGGCCTCGACGGTGTAGAGGGAATTCTCGGAGAGCACAAACGCCCCTGTGGCCGTTGCCGCCCATGTGTCGATGAGCGAGATTTGAAGGATGTCGAACTTCTCGTCGAGGCCTGTGACGTAGCTGCGGGCCTCATCGTTGACGAATGTCACCTTTGGGTGTTTGTCCAGGTGGCCGGTGAAGTCGCCGAACCGGTTGTTGACGATGTCGAGGATGTCCTCGTTGATTTCCACCGCGAGCACGGACTTCTGGCCGAACATCAGCGCCGCAAGAATGTCCTTTCCGCCACCGGAGCCAACGACCAGGACGCGGGAATTGGGCCGCAGATAGTGGCACAGGTTCTGGGCCTCGTGCTTGAGGTCCTGCAGGTGATCGAACGTGCCGTCGTAGTAGAAAAGGCCGGTTGCGGCACTCGTGTCGATCAGCAGGTTCAGCATTGGCGGCGTTTGATCGACCCTGTAGACGCGAAGGCGCGAAAAGGAATTCCACCTCTCATACAGGGGCAGATCCTCGACGACACCGTTCACCCACCTCAGCCGCAGCAACGGCTTCTGGTGTCGGACCAGGGCCGTCTCCACGCCCGCGAAGGCGGCCAGGAAGAGGCAGCCAATGAGAGCGACCCGGCGGAGTTTGACCGATTGGGCGTCGAGGGCGAAAAACCAGGCACCGACCAGGCCAAAGAGCGCGGCAACAAACATGGCCGTCAAGGCGTCGGTTATCTTCAGCGTGTAGATCACGGCGATACAGCCGAATGCGGCGCCCGCGAGGTCGGCGGCGTAAAGCGTACTCACCTGGCGGGGAAATTTCGTCAGCGCAAGGCAGACACAAACGCCGCTGAAGATGAACGGGATGGATACCACGATATAGGTCAGCGCGATGGAATACATTCCCAGAAACGAAAGGTCGGGAATGAATGGAATGCTCAGCTGGGTCAGGAAGCAGACGACGACCGAGACCCCGAAAAGACATGCACTACCCCCGAGATGATGCCGGGCGCGCTCGGCAACAAAGTAGCTCGGGGCCAGGTAGACAACGATGGCGCCGACCGTCATGCCGAACATGGCAACCGAGATCGCGACAAAGGCGAAGTGGTACCACATCGTGGCGCTGAAGATGCGCGTGAGGAGAATCTCGTACATCAGCGTGGCAAGCGTGACGAGGAAAAGACCCGCGTAACCGTGCCTGCCGACAACAACCGCTTTGCCCACGGGATGAATCTCCTTCTACGGACAGCAGCTTATGTCAAAGCAGCCATTTGCTGCAACGTCGAGTCAAAACTGCATTTCTTTAGCAATTCTCAAAAGTCCGTTCCGATTCAATGCGCGAGTCCAAGGCGCCGTACGGCGGCCTATTTCCTTCCAGCCTTACGGGCTGCGACATTAGATTGTGCAATCAACCGCCCCCTTGAACAAAGCGGCACATACTTTCGAGAAGCGCTCTACGACGATCGGTAAGTGGGTTTCATCGTCCTTGACGATCACCCGACGCGGCCGGCCCCAACTCCCTGCAACCAAGTACCTTCGCGCATGCGGTTCAGTTGGATACACTCTCTCCAGAAAAAGCACTCGCTTTTTCGCGAAGTTTCCGAAAGACTCTCAGCCATCGCCGCGACAAGGAGCGCGATCGTTTCCGTTCCGCGTGTTTTCTTGTTTTCAGGAATCGGATCAACTCTTCGGGGTAGTTGGTCTGGATACCATCGACGTGCCATTCCAAGGCCTGCTCCCAGTAACCGCGGCCCCCTTCGTCCACAATCACAATGGCCCCCGCCGCGTGGCACGTGTCCACGAATGTCTTCGAGAAGTGCCGCCAGACGGCCGCGATCACGCGCGGTTTCAGCTCCTCGATCAGCCGCGGCAGGTTCTCTTCCGGACCCGGGTCGGGCATCGCGATGCATTCGGGACATCGCTTTTTCAACTCCATGATTTCGTGGCGATCTGCATACCAAAGCACGTCGTGTTCCATGGCGCGTTGCTTGACGGCCTCGACGAGAGGACCGACGGGCGCGTCCTTGAGATCGAGGTAGATGCCGCATCGGCCCTTGCACAGGTCCAGGATTTCCTCGAAGGTGGGTATCTTCTGGCCCTTCCACTGTGGTCCGACACGGCTGCCGATGTCCAAGGCGCGCAACGCCTCGAGTGTGAAGTCGCGGACCTTTCCGCTCGTCCCGTCCACGACATAGGCGTCAACGGTATCGTTGTGAATGCTGACAAAGTGGCCGTCTTTTGTCGCGCGCACGTCGATTTCCACGAAGTCCACGCCAAAGTCGATGGCCTTTTCATACGCCGCCAGCGTGTTTTCCGGAATCCCCTTGTGCGCCCCGCGATGTGCGACGACATACACGTCGCCGTGTTTCGGTGGTTTCAGCGCAAGCGGCCCGGTGGACGGTTGCCAGAGGGCCACCAGAACAGTCAGAGTAACCGCTGTCATGTCGCGCAAAATCCCCCCGTTCGGATTCTGCCGAATACTGCAACAGAACGCGTGAATACTGTCCGAGCCGACCTGTGGCTCACGACACTATGAGCCCTTCTTCACCAGCCAAACCTCGGCCACTTGACAGCCGCGTCCGGAGCCGCCCTGGCCTGGCCGCTGGCGCCAGGTCAACGTCAGATCGCCATCTTCGGTAGCCTGGCGCGGGATGTCGAATTCCACGGGGCGCGGCGGAGACTCCTTCCGGATGAAAGGATGGATCTCCAAGCCTTCATCGGCTACAAGGCGAACCTCGCAGTTGCGACCGCCATAGACAACGCGAACCTTATAGTGTGCACTAGGGTCGAGGTTCGTGTAGCGCATCCTCAAGGGCGCATCATAGCGCGACTCGGCCAAGCGGCGCCAGGAGATCCGATGATTGACCCGGCCGCTGAATCCCACGCGCGACGATTGGCGAAATTCCGGATCCGCGTCGGCACCGATGCCGCGGACCAAATGGGGCTGCCGAGTCAGGTTGCCCAAGTCGTCATAGAACCCACCCGGGCCCGGGTTGGTCCAGTTGACGATTTCATCAATTCCCCGGCGCCGATCGTACTCACTGTCAAGCCCGCGCAACTCGGAAAACCGTTCTTTCAACCAGATCCGGCTGTTCAGGGGAATGTCCACCAGATCAAGATTGGCGCCCCGGCCCACGCTGATCGCCTTGTATCGCGGCACGCTCAGTTGCATGCGGATACTCTGGTAGAGCGCCTCGGCCAACTCGAAGACACGCGCGCGCAGGTCGGCAGCCACACGCTCGGTCACCGCGCGATCCACGATCGCCTCGGCGCGGTCCATCGCAATCAACGATCCGAGTTCCCTGACTTGCCGCAGCTGATCCATCGCTTGTTGTTCGAGCTCGGTCTCATAGGCCAACCGTCTGGCCTGGTAGGCGTCATAGTAGGCGCGGTACAGGCCCTGTTGAAATCGCCACTTGAGCAGCACTTGCGGACTCGCGCCTTTTTCCATCGCTTGAAACTGCTTCAGCGTGGTGAAGACGGTTTCATTCGTCAGCAGCGGCCCTCGCCAGTTGCGCTCCAGAGCCAGGAGCCCTTGGGCAAAATCATCCTCGTACCGCTCGCCGATGAAGTACCGCGAGTATTGACGCAGGATGTCCACCACATCCATCTGAGGATCCCAGCCCAGGCAACTCCAGACGATCTTGTTGACATCGTCATTCACCCCCTCCGAGTACGTCAGAAAGCCGATCGACTCCTCATCCCATAAGCGGAATATGCGGGCTTCATCTGTCGGCCGGGGGTTGATCACCTCACGCTCCTCGGTAAGGGCGTAGGCAACGTCCCAGTCCGGCACCGCGTACTGGCATCGGATGCTATGCGTGATGTCGGGGTATCTGCGGATCGGGTATTTCTTGGGGACGGCCGCTCGCAAATCGGGCAGGCTGATGCGGTTCTGCGGGCCAAAAACGATTCCGCCGAGCCACGAGGGCGACTCGGTTCGCAATATCTCCAGGCACTCATCCAGCCACTCTTGGGTGAAACTCTGGGTTGAGAGCCACATCTGGGCCTCAGGGTGATAACGACGAAGGTTCTCGGTCTGCTTTTCCAGCAAAGCCATCAGGTATTTCGGTCGCGTGTGGCCCGGATCTCCGCCGGGAACAAACACCACGTCGATACGGGGCAGCGACTTGAACACTTCGCCCCATTCTTTTAGAGCGAATTCAACGGTTTTGGGATCGGCGTAATTCCTATCCATAGCCGGATACCAGATCCACACATCCAGCCCATAGTCGTCCAGCATCTTGGAGGTCCGGGCCATCATGTCGATCTGCGGGCGCGGGAAATGGGGACTGTTGCGGGCATCGTCGCTTCGCGGCGGAATGAGCTCGATCGAGTTCGTGCCGAAGACGGCCAAATCGCGGATGTACTGTTCCCACATGGGCATCGTCCAACCATCGTACGTGTTGACTTTGGGGCGGTATCCCAATTGGTGGCCGCGAAGCGAGTACTTCGGCGCGGTGTCAACGTCCAGATCTTTGGCGACAGCGACCGTTCCGCGCCGCATGCGCATCTCGCGCAGAAGGCGTCCCGCCCCGAACAGAACACCACGCGCGTCGTTGCCAATGACGAAAACGGTGGGGCCGGAGCGCTGTCCCTTGAGGATTCGAATGCAATAGCCCTCGGGCCTTTCGCCTGTGGAGCTCGGCGCAATCTGTTCGGCAAAATCCCCGGCGAACACCTCCAAGGACGACACGGGACCTATTGCAACTACCGCAACCGACTCACCCGGCCAGGCATGAACTACCTCCCATCGCGCCAGTGTCCTCTTTTCGACTTCATCGACAAGCATCTCGATGGCCTTGCGTTCGGGAAGAGATAGATCCGCCGGCGCGACCAACACCGCCTCGTATAGATTCAGGTAGCCGTCCGGCGCCTCAGCGCTTGACGCATACCCAGTGCCCCAGACGGCGAATAGAGCCAATAGAATCGAAAGGTATCCAACGCCGTTCCCTTCCCGTCGATGTCTCGCTTTGCCCCGTTCTTGTGCCATCGTTCCCACCTCCAAGAGCATTGATCTGGGATTCCCCATTTGCCTCCTCGCGGGCATGGGGTTTCTTCCGAAACAGATTCTTGCTTCGTTTTGGCCAGAGGTTCAAGCAAGACTTGATTGAAGTTATTATTCCTGAGCGATTCTCGTGACAATCATTTCTCGAAACCGACGTGACGCACTACCAGGGTAAGACGGCAGTACTCCGCGTGAAGCGATCCAGCATTGACAGAGCCGCAGGAGGCGAATTGAATCGCCTTGGCGACAGCGCAGTTGTCAGAGGCGCGCGATGAGACCCGAAGAATACGAGCGCATGTATTCCCTGGAGAACACCTACTGGTGGTTTCAGGGCCGCAAGGAGATCGTCTTCGAGCTGCTCCGCCGCCATACCCCCCTTGTGACTGACCGTCTCTCGGTTCTGGATGTCGGGTGCGGGACAGGGCTTGTGCTCGAAGGGCTTCGGCCCTACGCCCGTCCGGTGGGGATTGATTTTTCGCGCCTCGCGATGGGCTATTGCGTCAAACGGGGAATCGAGCGGCTCGTGTGTGGACGGGTCGAGACGCTTCCTTTCGGTGACCAGACGTTCGACCTTTTGCTGGCGCTCGACCTCCTCGAACACATTGACGACGATGCAGCGCTGCTGCGCGAGCTCTGGCGCGTCTGTCGGCCGGGCGGCCACGTGCTGATCTCGGTGCCCGCCTATCGGTTCCTCTGGAGCGATCACGACGAGGCGCTTCATCATTTCCGGCGTTACACACGAGTATCGCTGAAGCAATTGCTCCGCTCGACTGATTTCGAGGTCGTGCGGTTCACCCACGCCATCACGCTTCTGCTGCCCCCAATCGCGGCATTCCGTCTCATCCAAAGAGCCGCCAAGCCCAAGGGGCGGCCGAAGACCCATCTCATCCATTTGCCCGCTGCGGTCAATCGTCTTCTGATCGCGCTGCTGAAGGGTGAAGCGCGATGGCTGCGAAGCATGGACTTGCCTTTCGGTGTCAGTATTATCGCGCTCGCTCGAAGACCCGCAAGGGACCCTTCGAGCTGAATTGCGACCACTTGCACCGCCCAAAAGCCTTGACATCTCCACGAGTGTGGGTGTTACCTTATGGTTGAATCGGGTGGGCTGGATGGCAAAAACCCGAAGATTTCCCGGCGAGCCATCGGGTGCCATCAGTGCGGAATCTCACTCGAGAGGGTGCGTTTGAACTAGGAAGACCATCATGGGTGGCTTTAAGTCAGCGACAGTATGGATCCTGATCTTTCTCCTGTTTATCATGCTCTTCTACCATTTCGGGCGTGAGGGCACGCGTAACGAGGAGATTACCTTCAAACGCCTAACCGAGCTAATCGCGAAAGACCCCGGGCGTGTGCGCCAAATTCACATCAAGGATCAGCGCATTGAGGCCGTGCTGCTGGGCGAACCGCAAGGCGGCGAGACGCGCATCTACGTCCCGATTCAAAAGGATCAAGTCAGGCTCTATACGGAAAAACTGGAGACGCTGGGCGTGGAATACGAGAACGACCCGCCGTCGATCATCTTCCAGAACCTCCTGTTAGATTCAGAGCGGCGGCAACAAGGCGATGTCGGTCGGGAAATCACGCGCTCGGTTGGTCAACGAGCCACAATCCCGTGTGACCTTCGACGACGTGGCGGGGATCGAGGAGGCGAAAGAGGAGTTGCGCGAGATCGTTGAGTTTCTCAAAGACCCGCAGAAGTTCTCGCGCCTCGGTGGCAAGATTCCCAAAGGTGTTCTGCTCATTGGGCCGCCCGGAACGGGCAAGACGCTCCTGGCCAAGGCGATTGCCGGCGAGGCCAACGTCCCCTTCTTCAGTATCAGCGGATCGGACTTTGTCGAGATGTTTGTGGGTGTCGGTGCATCGCGGGTCCGCGACCTGTTTGAACAGGGCAAGAAGCACAAACCCTGCCTGATCTTCATTGACGAGATTGATGCGGTCGGCCGCCAGCGATTCGCTGGAATCGGCGGTGGCCACGACGAGCGCGAACAGACGCTCAACCAGCTGCTCGTGGAAATGGACGGCTTCAATGCCAACGAGGGCGTCATCCTGATCGCCGCAACCAACCGACCCGACGTGCTCGATCCGGCACTGCGCCGGCCAGGTCGGTTCGACCGCGAGGTCACCGTGGACTACCCCGATGTCGTTGGCCGCGAGAAGATCATCCAGATCTACCTGCGCAAAGTGCGTGTGGACAAGAGCGTTGACGCCAAGGTGCTGGCGCGCGGGACGCCCGGTTTCTCAGGGGCCGATCTGGCCAACCTGGTCAACGAGGCCGCTCTTCTGGCCGCTCGACGCAATAAGGACTCCATTGCCATGGCCGAGCTCGAGGAGGCCAAGGACCGCGTCATGATGGGGCCCGAGCGCCGTAGCCTCGTTTTGACCGATGACGACAAGCGCATGACGGCCTACCATGAGGCGGGACACGCCATGTGTGCCAAGTATCTCGAACATGCCGATCCCGTGCACAAAGTCTCGGTTATCCCGCGTGGTCGCTCGCTCGGCGCGACCTTCTCGCTGCCCGAGAAGGACCGCCGCACGCGCTCGCGTCAATACCTCAAGGACATGCTCGCGTGGGCCATGGGCGGCCGCGCTGCCGAGGAGATCACCTTCGGCGATATCACCGACGGTGCCAGCGATGATATCCGTAAAGCGACCCAGATTGCCCACCTGATGGTCTGCGAGTTCGGCATGAGCGAGAAGCTGGGGCCACGCGTTTTCGGCGAGGCGCATGGCCATGTGTTCCTCGGCCGCGAACTGGGCCGCGACCGCGACTACAGCGACGTGACCGCCACGCTCATTGACGAAGAGGTCAAGGCGTTGATTGACGAGGCGTACGAGCGCGCCATGGCCATCGCCACGACCCACCGCAATCACTTGGATGCTATCGCCAATGCCCTAATCGAGCGCGAGACACTCGACGGTGAGGAACTCGACCTCATTATCCAGGGCAAGCCGCTTCCCGATATCTTCGGCAAAGAGGAGACGGAGAAGGCTGCGGACAAAACGGAAAAACCCGACAAAGAGCCGGCGGCTCCCCCCAAGCGCACACCGGACCTCACGCTCGACAGTCCCAAGGAACTGCTCACGTAACTCATGGCGCGATTCTCCCTTCGCCAATGTCGCATCGCTCGCGCCATCCTCTTGTTCGCATTCTTTTCCGTTGCCAGGGGTGGTTGGCTGGCCAATGACGCGGGTTTGCCGCTCAAGGTTGTTTGGCCTCGCGAAGGTGTCACGGTTGGTGGCGACCAGGTGCGCGTTGGCGGGCGAACAGATCCCGACGCCGAGGTTTCGGTCAATGACCGAGCGCTGCGGGTCTTTGCGTCGGGAGCATTCGCCGGCACCTGCCCGCTGAAACCCGGGTCAAATCGGCTCGTTTTCCGTGCCACGGCGAACGGGCAGACAGCGACGGCGGTTCGGACGGTCACGCGACCTAAGCCGCTTCGGACTTTGCCGCCCGCGCCGGTCCGGTTCGATCCCGACTTCGAGGGCGAGCCATCCGAGGATCGCGAGGTCCGTCCCGGTGATACGATCCGCATCCGGGTCAAGGGCAGTCCGGGCCAGAAAGCGACGTTCAGAATCGGCAGCAGCCAGACCCATTACCCGCTTTTTCCCGCCTCGCTCAACGGTGTGGAAGGCTTCTACGAGGGGGCTTATCAGGTGACGCCGACGAACAGGTTTGTGCGAGCGCGGGTGACGTGCTATCTCGCGCCGCCAAGTGGCCGGCGCCACCCCGCCGAACGGCGGGCACGGTTGGTTTTGCCTGCTCAGATCACCGTTAACACCAACCCGTTTCCGGATGTCGGGCGGGTCAGCGACGATTACGTGCGGCTGCGCGCCGAGCCGAACCACGGCGCGCCCCTTGTCCGAGCTCCTCGCGCGACATACCTCAACGTCGTAGGGCGTGTCGGCGACCGGATCCGTGTCGCCTTGACGCCCTCGCTGCACGGCTGGTTGCGACGTGAGCAGGTCGAGATCGTGGATGACGAACCTCCGCTGCGGCGAGGCGTAGTGCGAGACATCACGATGGCCGAACGCGACAACGCGACAGTCGTTCGAATCCCGCTTGGGCTGCGCGTGCCCTTCGCGGTGACCGAGGATGCGCACTTGCAGAGTGTCGAGCTCACGCTGTTCGGCGTCGAGAACAACCTCAACTGGATCACCGACCGCACGCCGCGGGGACTGGTCGAGACAATCGCCGCTGTTCCATCGGCCGAGGCGACCTGCAAGCTCCAAATCTCGCTGCGCAAACAGTGGCCTGAGGAGCACTCGCCCTCCCGCCGCGCGGCGGACGACAGGCTGCTTGGCTACCACGTCTACTACGAGGGAACCGACCTGTGCGTCGTCCTGCGCCACTCACTCGCGCCGGCCAAGGATCGCGCGCGGCCTCTGGCGGGACGCACGATTCTTCTCGATCCCGGCCATGGCGGCACGAGCAAGGGGACAATCGGTTCGACCGCACTCGAAGAGAAGACGATCAACCTCGAGCTGTGCCAGATGCTTCGTCGTCAGCTCGAGCGGCATGGCGCGCGCGTGGTGCCGATCCGCTCGAGCGACACGGAGGTCTCGCTTGCCGATCGCGCTCGCCGCGCCGAGCAAGAGGGCGATCTCTTCATTAGCATCCACAACAACTCGATTGCGCTGACTGGCGATCCATTGAGCGTTAGGGGAGCGGGCGTGTTCTACTACCACCGCCACTCGCACGACGTTGCCCGTGCGATCTACCGGCGGATACTGCAGCTCGAGCCGCCGCCCGCACCCTACGGTGTTGTGGCGGCCGATCTGTTTGTCGTGCGTGAGATTACGGCGATGCCCTCGGTCCTCGTCGAGTGTCTT
>Ga0111193_1023_pt1 | contig 13457 bp, 11 predicted proteins | sample DeeMarSWOR324_28_FD_80361 | JGI IMG/M metagenome (GOLD analysis project Ga0111193, IMG submission 80361) | candidate division BRC1 bacterium SM23_51 | reverse complement strand
CTGCGTGCGCGCGGCCGTGTTGGGGCTTCGCCGGTGCGGCCACCGCGTCCATGTCCTTTCGGATGCCGTCAAGCCGCTCGATCCGGCAGCGGGCGAGCGCGCCCTGGCCGAGATGGCCAACGCGGGCGCTGGCTTCATACAGTCCGCCGCCTTCTTCGACAAAGTGCGCCGGCATCTGGACCGCCGCGAGCCGTGAAGGGAACGCCGGAATCGCAAGCACCACCGCTGCAACGCACGCCAGGTTGCTTGCCACAGGCGCGATGAGTTTTGTTCGAACCTCGTAGACAGCAATGAACATTTTTCTCGCACAAATCAATACGACCGTCGGCGCGATCGAAGAGAACACCGCGAAGGTCCGCCAGTGGATTGCCCGCGCGCGCAACGAGGGTGCCGACCTGGTCATCTTCCCCGAGTTGACCCTGACCGGCTATCCCCCAAAGGACTTGCTGGAGTTTTCTTGGTTCGTGGACAAGAACCGTGCGGCGGTCGAACAACTGTGCGATGCAACCAAGGGAATCGGCGCGTTGGTTGGATTCGTTTCGCGCCGCGACACCGGCGAAGGCAAGGGCCTGCACAACAGTGCGGCGTTTCTGGCCGATGGGCGAGTGGCTTCCGTCCACCACAAGACGCTCCTTCCGACCTATGACGTGTTCGACGAGGGGCGACATTTCGATCCCGCACCGGAGGTTCGGCCTGTCCATTTTCGCGGCCTGCGCTTGGGCGTCTCGATTTGCGAGGACTGCTGGAATGATCGGTTGTATTGGCGCCGGCGCATCTATCGCGTAGACCCAATCGAACAGCTAGGGCGCCACGGAATCGATGCATTGATCAACCTGTCCGCTTCGCCTTTTGCTCTGGGCAAAAGACAGGTCAAGCGCGAGATGTTCGGCCAGATCGCATCGCGCTACAAGGTGCCGGTGATCCACGTCAACCTGGTTGGCGGCAACGACAGTTTGGTCTTCGACGGCTGGAGCAATGTCTTCGACGGAAGCGGGGCGGTTGTCGCCCAACTAGCCGACTTCCGCGAGGACGGTGCATTGGTCAACCTCGGCCAGCCCGCCGGACCGCTGCGCCAGGTGGCATCGAGCGACGAGGAACAGGTCTATGAGGCACTTGTGCTGGGCACACGCGACTATCTCGGCAAATGCGGGTTCAAGCGCGCCGTGGTGGGTCTCAGCGGCGGCATAGATTCCTCGTTGGCGGCGACGCTGGCAGCCGCCGCAATTGGAGCGCAAAACGTCCTCGGTCTCCTGATGCCGTCGCGCTATTCGTCTCAAGGTAGTCTGGACGACGCGCGACAGCTGGCCGAGAACCTGGGCATTGAGCATCGCATTATCCCGATTGAGCCGATCTACGCTGCCTGCCTGGAGAGCCTGACGGAGCTGACGGCTGAGGGCGAGCCGGAGCTCGCCGCCGAGAACCTCCAGGCGCGCATCCGTGGCATGATCCTTATGGCTATCTCAAACAAGTATGGCCGCCTGGTCCTGGCCACGGGCAACAAGTCCGAGCTGGCAACCGGCTATTGCACCCTTTATGGCGATATGGTTGGAGGCTTGGCGGTCCTTGCCGACGTTCCCAAGACATTGATCTATCGCCTCGCGCACTTCATCAACGAGAGGGCAGGGTGCGAGCTGATCCCGCGCTCGTCTATCGAGAAACCGCCTTCGGCCGAATTGCGCCCCGACCAGAAGGATACCGATGCGCTGCCGCCTTACGAGGTTCTCGATCCCATTGTTGCCGGGTACGTTGAGGACCGCCTCGACGTCGAGGCGATTGTGGCGCGCGGCTTCGATCGCGCGACCGTGGAAAGCGTTGTGCGCCGGATCAATCGCAACGAGTTCAAGCGCCTCCAGGCCGCGCCGGGAATCAAAGTGACGTCAAAGGCGTTCGGCCACGGGCGACGGATGCCAATCGCTGCGCGTTACTGAACTGCCGGCACTCTTTTTCGCAAGTTGCCGCTTCTCGAACAATTGAGCGAATATCTTGACGAGCGCACCGGGACATTGTACGCATTGTGAGAAAGGGCAAGACAAGGGCACAGTAAACTGGCAATAACCGAGGGACAAGCCGTATTCCCGATAAGAGTTCCCTCATGGGACGACAAAGGATAACTGTCGAAAAGCCAATTCTGGTCTATGCCGACACCTCCGTTTATGGCGGGATGTTTGACGAGGAGTTCACCAAACCCAGCCGGTCTTTTTTTGACCGGGTGCGGGCAGGGCGCTTTCGTCTGGTTCTTTCAACGCTCGTGCGTGACGAGTTGGAAGAGGCAGCCACCCCTGTGCGCAATTCCTTTGAGGAAGTCCGCCGGTTGTGCGACATTGTCGATGTGACGGAAGAGGCGATTCTCCTTCAGCGGGCCTACTTGGAAGCGGGAATTATTAGTCGAGACTGGGAAGCGGATGCTTTGCACGTGGCCCTGGCGAGTGTGTCCGGGTGCCGCCTTCTGGTCAGCTGGAATTTCAAACATATCGTTCACTTTGAGAAGATTCCCATGTATAATGGCGTTAATCTTGCGAACGGATATGGAAGCCTCGGAATCCATAGTCCTCAGGAGGTCATTGAGGATGAGGGCGAAAACATTTGACTGTGTTGAAATGAAGCGGCGGGGCGCTATGAGAATTCACGAGCGCTTGAAAGGAATGTCCCTCAAGAAACAGGTCGAATACTGGCGAAGGCGCAGCGAAGACTTCCGACGCGAGCAGGAGCTCTTGCGTCGGCAAGAACCAAAAGCCACCGACAAAGGTGCGCCTGCGAAAGAACATTATGAGGGAGGGGTGTCGTGAGACACCAAGGATCGATTTGTAGACTTGGCGTATTCTATGATGGGTCGTTCTTCTCCCACGCTCAACGATACTTTTATCATGAGAGGGATCTCGGATGGCTGAGTTTTCGGCCGCTACACGTGTTCTTCGAAACGTTTATCAGCAGGAAGGAACAGGGATACGCCAGCTACAAAGTCGTTTATGCATCCTGGCATCAAGGTCTTTCTTCTGCCAAAGACGCAACAGAAGAGCAGCTGCGGTTCGATCGAAATGTATACCATGATCTTATGCACGCAGGCATCGAGCCGAAATACCTGCCGATGTCACAGCGTGGTGAAAAGGGTACGGATGTTGCCCTCGCCGTGGATGCTCTGCAAGTGGGATTGGATGGCAAGATTGACATTGCAGTCCTTGTGACAGGAGACGCCGACTTTGTTCCCTTGGTAAGAGCTCTAAATAAGCTCGGCATTCGGGTGCTTGGGGCTTATTTCGAGTTTACTGACAACCGCGGCAAGAAGTGCTTTATTAACGAGCGCCTCCTGCGCTGCTGCAACTACGCAATTGACATCACGACGCTTGATTCGGACAGAGAATTCAAGAGCCATTTCAAGGGCTTGTTCCACGGTGTGACCGACCGGAGGCACGAAGAGCAAGACCAGCAACCGGCTGACCCCGAGAACTGAACGGCGCGTCTTTTCGTTGCGGGTTCGCCGGAGCAGTTCTGTGTGAGAACTGCTTTTCGGGGTCACGAATAAGTCCTGGAAGCAGGGGAACTGCTCAATGGTGCTACCGATAGTCCGCAATATCGAAGACGTGCGATCCTTTCTCTCGCCCAAGCGCCGCGCGAGCAAGAGCGTGGGGCTTGTCCCAACAATGGGCGCCTTACACGAGGGCCACCTCAGCCTGGTTCGGCATGCGCGCACCGAGTGCGACGTAGTGGTGGTATCGATCTATGTCAACCCCGCGCAGTTTGCGCCGAGCGAGGATTTCGACCGCTATCCGCGGCAGTTCGAGCGCGACCGCGAACTGTGCGAGCGCGAGGGGGTGGATCTGCTCTTCTGCCCCACCGATGCGATGATGTACCCCGACGGCTACGCGACCTATGTCGAGGTCGAGCGCCTGACCAAGCCGCTCTGTGGACGGTCACGGCCGACGTTCTTTCGCGGCGTGACGACGGTCGTGCTAAAACTGTTCAACATCGTCTCGCCCGACAAGGCCTATTTCGGCTGGAAGGACGCCCAGCAAGCCATCGTTGTCAAACGCATGGTCGAGGATCTCAATCTGCCGATCGAGATCGTCGCCGTTCCCACAGTGCGCGAACCCGACGGACTCGCAATGAGCTCGCGCAACGACTATCTGGATGCCGAATCGCGCCAGCAGGCACCGGCGATTTACGCCGCACTCGAAAAGGCGCGGCGTGCCTGCGAGCAGCAGGGCGTTGGCGATGGCGCCGCCCTGACAACACTCATCCGCGAGCACATCAGCTCGCAAACCGCTGGGCAGGTTGAGTATGTCGAGATCGCCTCGCTCGACCGACTCGAGCCGCTCGAAAAGGTCCAGCCGGGCAATACGCTCGTAGCGGTCGCCGTCCATCTCGGCGCCGCGCGCTTGATTGACAACATCCGCTTGTGAAGCGATAGTCCATGCTGCGCAATTTCCGCTTTCTGATCAAAAACGAGCTGGCCGGCATGGGTCACCCGGGCGACCGTCACAGGCTTGCCGAGACGCTCTGTGCACTGCGGCAAGAAGGCATTGGCGCCATCGTTTCGCTCGACGAGGAAGGACTGCCCGACGACGTGGTTGCCCAGCACGGGTTTGTGTATCGTCACTACCCGATAGACGATTTCTGCGCGCCGACGCTCGAACAGGCGGGGGCTTTCGTCAGGTTTGTGGACGAGCAACTGGCCGACGGCCGCGCCGTCGTGGCTCACTGCTGGGCGGGAATCGGACGCACGGGAACGATGCTTGCCTGCTACTTGATTCATCGCGGCCAGTCGGCCGGTGAGGCGCAACGCAAGGTCCGCCGTTTGGGCGGGATTGAAAGTCGCGAACAGGAACAGTTCCTCCGTGAGTTCGAGCAGGCTTGGCGCAACGAACCAAGCGGTCGCACAGATCCCGGCGACGAGCCGGACAGACGGGTTGAAACCTGACACCGGGAAACTCGAGACTGGCAATCTGTAACTTGCTGCTTTCGTTCCCTTTGGGAAGAAAGTGGAAGGATGCCACTACAAGAGACCTGGGCAGAGAACGACAATTCTCGCCAGCGAGCTGAGAGCATGAAATGAGCGAAAGCTTTCTCGTAACAGGCGGAGCGGGCTTTATCGGTTCCCACCTAGTTGCGGCGCTATTGGAGCGGGGCGACAACGTCCGCGTCGTTGACGATTTCTCGACCGGCAAGCGCGAGAACCTCGAAGGCTTTCTCGATCGCATCGAGCTGATCGAAGGTTCGTTGGTCGAAGAGGAAATCTGCCGGCGCGCCGTCGAGGACGTGGATTTTGTTCTGCACGAAGCAGCGCTGCCGTCCGTTGCGCGGTCGGTCGAGGACCCGGTCTCGACCAACAGGGCGAATGTGGAGGGGACGGTTCAGCTTCTGGCGGCAGCCAAGGATGCCCGGGTGCGCCGTTTCGTGTTTGCCGCCTCTTCGTCGGCCTACGGCGAAGTCGAGGCACCAGCCAAAAGCGAGCACTTGCTACCTCAGCCACTCTCGCCCTATGCGGTTGCGAAGCTGACGGGCGAGTATTACTGCCACGCCTTCAATGCCGTCTACGGGCTGGAAACGATATCTCTTCGCTACTTCAACGTTTTTGGTCCCAACCAGGACCCGTCGTCGCCCTACAGCGCCGTCATCCCCATCTTTGTCACGGCAGCGCTCGACGGCCGCAGTCCCACAATCTTCGGCGACGGGCACCAATCGCGCGATTTTACCTACGCGGCCAACGTCGTTCATGCCAATTTGCTGGCGTGTCGCGCGCCGGAACGTGCCGTTGGCGAGGTGATCAACGTTGCCTGTGGTCGAAGCACCGATCTGTTGACGCTGTTGGCAATGATTGGGCGCATCCTGGGCACCACGATCGAGCCACAGTTCGCTCCGCTGCGCCCGGGCGACGTACGCCATTCGCTGGCCGATCTCGCCAAGGCGCGTGAACTGCTCGACTACGAGCCACTCGTGTCGGTCGAGGAAGGGCTCGAGCGGACAATCGAGTGGTATCGCTCGAACCGCGGGCGATGGTAGATCGTTTCGCGACCACGCACTTTCCCAACCCGAGCGACTTTGGTGTTGACTTGAGGACGGGCCGTTTCAATCTTGCCAATGGGCGTGGCACAGGGAGCCCTCCATCAATCAACCGGCGATTGCCCCGGACCTGCGCGGCACGCGATGCGCTTGCCGGGCAGGTGGGGCGATTTCGCGGGAGGCAGGGGCGATGCAACGCAAGCCGTATCGCGCGTGGTTCGAATGTATCGCGGGCTGTGGAACCACGTATCAGCTGAACGAAGTCGTTTACCGCTGCGAGAAGTGTGGCGAGCTGCTCGAGGTCCGACACGACGTCGAAGCGCTGCAGCAGAGAAGCCCCATGTGTTGGGCCGAACTGTTCGACCAGCGCTACAAGGGAACCGAATGGCCCTATGGCTCGGCCGTGTGGGGCAAGAAGGAAATGGTGTGCCCTGCCGTCGATAATGACAATGTGGTCTCGATGTACGAGGGCGGCAGCAACCTGTTTTGGGCCGACCGGCTGGCCCGCGAGATCGGCGTCGAAGACCTGTGGGTCAAGCAGTGCGGCAATAGCCACACCGGATCGTTCAAGGACCTCGGCATGACGGTGCTTGTCTCGATGGTCAATCAGATGCGCTCGGAGGGCAAGGCGATCCCGGCGGTTGCGTGCGCCTCGACAGGCGACACGTCGGCCGCGCTCGCCGCTTATTGCGCCGCTGCGAACATCCCGGCGATCGTTTTCCTGCCACGCGGCAAGGTCTCAATCCCCCAGCTGATCCAGCCACTGTCAAACGGCGCCATTACGTTCTCGCTGGATACGGATTTCGACGGCTGTATGCAGATTGTCCAGGAGATCACAGCGCGCGAGAATATCTACCTGGCCAACTCGATGAATTCCCTGCGCATCGAGGGCCAGAAAACGATCAGTATCGAACTGGTCCAGCAATTCGACTGGGAGGTGCCCGACTGGGTGATCATTCCTGGCGGCAACCTGGGCAACGTCTCGGCGCTGGGCAACGGCTTTCTGCTCATGCGCGACGTGGGAATGATCACGAAGCTGCCGCGCATCTGCTGCGCCCAGGCGGCCCGCGCCAACCCGCTCTATCAAAGCTATCTGCGGGGCTTCGAGGAATTCGAGCCGGTCGCGGCCCAAAAGACTCTCGCCACCGCGATTCAGATTGGCAATCCCGTTTCGGTCAAGAGAGCCATTCGGGTGCTCAAGGCGACGGACGGAGTGGTCGAGCAGGCGACCGAGGAGGAATTGGCCGATGCCTGCGCGCGCGCCGACCGAACGGGGCTGTTCACTTGCCCTCACACCGGCGTGGCGTTGGCGGCGTTGTTCAAGTTGGTCGAGCGGGGATTGATCAAGTCCAACGAACGGGTGGTTGTCATCTCGACGGCGCACGGCCTGAAATTCACCGATTTCAAATTGCAGTATCACCAGAATCAGCTCGCGGAGGTCACCGGCCGTTTCGCCAATCTGCCGATCGATCTGGCGGCGGACTACTCTGCCGTCCGCGACCGGGTCTCGCGCGAACTCGACCGTGTCAGAGCATAAGAGGAAAGGATTGTTCGTATGAAAGACATGAAACCGGACGAGCCAATCAAGTTTGGGACCAAAATCGTTCACGCGGGCGAACCGCACATCGGGTTCCAGGGCGAACTGATCCCACCGATTACCCAAAGCGCCCTGTTCGTTTTCAAAGACCAGACCGAAGTGATGCGCTATGTCCGCGACGAGGAAAAGCGTTACGAATATGGCCGTTATGGGACTCCCATTCAAACGGCGCTCGAAGGGAAAATGGCGGCAATCGAAGGGGCCGAGGAATCGCTCCTGTTTGCCAGCGGCATGAGCGCTATCACGACAACTCTCCTCTGCCTTCTATCAAAAGGAGATCACCTGATCCTCGTGGATGATGTCTATAAGCGCACGCGCTATTTCGCCACCGCGACCCTGGTGCGCTTCGGCATCGAATCGACGCTCGTCAACCCCAGTGATACCAAAGCGATGATCGCGGCAATGCGGCCCAATACGAAGATCTTCTTCGCAGAATCGCCGACCAACCCCCATCTTGGGGTCATCGACCTGCCGCCTTTGGTTGAGGCATGCCGCAATCGCGGCGTCTTGCTGATCATTGACTCCACCCTCGCCACGCCGATCAACCAGCGCCCCATCGAATTTGGCGCCGACCTTGTCCTCCACAGCCTCACCAAGTATCTGGCGGGACACAACGATGTCATGGGTGGCATTATCTCGGGTCGCTCCGAGCTGATCTCGCGCGTTCGCGATTTCCGGGGCGAGACCGGGGGGACGGCCGATCCCCACCAGGCCTATCTGGTTCTGCGGGGACTGAAAACATTGCAGCTGCGCGTCGAACGGTCGAATGCCACCGGCCTGGCGGTCGCTCGTTTCCTCGAACAGCACCCCAAGGTCGAACGCGTCTTCTACCCCGGCCTGGAAAGCAGCCCCTACCATGCGATTGCCAGTCGCCAGATGACGGGATTTGGCGGATTGGTTTCGTTTTGGGTCAAGGGCGGCGAGGCCGAGGCGTTCCGTGTCATAGACAGCCTGCGCATTCCCCGAAACGGCCCGAGTCTCGGCGGCGTGGAGAGCCTGGTTTGCCATCCGCCGACGTTGACTTACTACAAGGCCGGGCCCGCGGAGCGCAAACGCCTCGGCATTCGCGATACGCTGATTCGCTATGCCGTCGGCCTCGAGGATGCCGAGGACCTGATCGCCGACCTCGACCAGGCGCTTGCCAAGATTTAGCGACGCACGACAGCGCAGGTTCCGCGTTGCGCTCGAAAAGGCTAGTCCGCATTTCTCACCAGTGAGGCAGTTCGGTCGAAAGACTGGGCAGCAACCGGTTGTTTGTCAGTGCCCTGAAAGGGCAGAAGATACTAGCCCAGGGCAACGCCCTGGGAAGAGCGCCCCTACAAGGCCCCAAGCCCTGAAAGGGCGAAACGAGTGGGCTGGATCTTTGGTGAGAAATGCGCGGTACAGGCTGGGAGACCAGGAGGTTTTCTGTCTCTCCCCGCGTCCTCCGTGTTCCCGGCGGTTATCGTTGTTTTGGGTGAACCACCGGGTCCGCGGGGAACACGGGGAATTGTAACGCCGAGGGTGGTTGCTGAATGAAAAGGAGAATCAGCAGATGCTGCGCTTTCGCGCCAGCTCTGATGCTTGCTGCCGCCACGACGGCGCTGGGGTTCAACCCGCCGAAAGCGACAGAGGGACCTCTGACGGTTGAAATCGCGGCACCCGACGTGGTGCACGCTCTTCGCGAGCCGTTCAACGTCGAGGTCTGGCTGAACAGCAGTTGTTCGGCGACCCTTGATGCAAATCTCGAAGTTTGGGTTATTGACGACTGGCGGATTGAGCCAGGTGGCGGGCGGCGAATGGAGCGGCCCGTTCGGCTGGCCGCTGGTGCCAAAGAGCGCGTCCAGATGAAACTAACAGCCGGCCCCGAAACCCACAACGCCCACTACCCGATCCACGCGCGCGCCACGTTCACCGATCCCGATTCGGGTGAGGAACACCGCGTCCATGCGATCGAAATCTTTGTCGTCGATGCCCCACGTCCCAGTGCACGCGGCGAACCCGTCGAGATCGAGGCGGGAGCCACCTCGTTGCTCCAGCTCCGCGGCCAGCACGTACGGCTCCGGCTCGGCGAGCAGGGCACGACGCAGTCGCTGGGTGTCGGATGGCACGGGTCGGATCGCGAAACGGGTACTCACTTTGCTTTCAGTTCGGCCGACCGCGGCCGCCCTCTGTCTTGTCTTTCGGTCCATCCTCCGTGGCGCAAGGGCTGGGGAACTGTCTGGGCTGATTATGACCTCATCCTGCCCGAGACGAAGCCAATCACGTTGACGTTTTCGACCGCCATCCGCGACCACACCGAGAAAGAACCGCCAAGCGACGGCGTTGAGTTTCGCGTCGCTGCGGCAGCGCACGGCAAGCCGTTGCAGGTCCTTTTCACCCGACTCACAAAATCGAAAAGATGGGAAAACGCCTCGGTTGACCTCTCGGAATTCGCCGGCCAGCGAATCGCACTTCGACTTTGGACAGGGCCGGGTCCGGCAAACAACACCGCCTGCGACCAGGGCTATTGGGGCAGTCCCACGATCCTCGCCGGGGGCAAGACAACGAAAGATGTGGAAACAGCGGATGTGCGAGTACGTCGCCTGATGCACACCTGGCAACTCGCCAGACAAGCACGCGATGGGAAATCGTCGAACTGGACGTGGCAAACAACAAGCGCCGCTGGGACGTTCGGCGCTGCGGTCACGACAGGTCCCGCTGGTGTGGCAGATGTAATAATTGCTTTCAGCTCGGCCGATCGGGCCTTGCTCTTTGACGGATTGGAGATTCGGATCGACGATCTGGATATTGAGACGATACCCTCAACCGAACCCGCACGATGGAAGAGCAGTTTCTCGGGCGGCCGAGGCGTGATCGAGGCCAATCTACTCTGTTGTGGCCAAGCGACGCGTGTGCGAACCGAGGTTTGGGCCGAAAAGGGGGCGCTGCGGTTTCGGTTCTCGATGCCCAGCGTAAAGCGCGACAAGCGTGGCCGTCCGCGTTTTACACTTGTCGGTATTGGTCCGTGCTTCAGCATCAAGGAAGGTGCTGCAATCCACGGGGCGATGTTCAAAGATGCGATAGCGTGGGACTATTCCGAAGCGCGGCGTGTTTATGCAGGACTCGGCAACGTTGCCGAAAAGCCCGGTCGGTTCGATCTGCGCGGCGATGGGTTCAATCTCTCGACCCGCCACGTCGGCGTCGATTTCGAAAACGGCATCAGTCTGGTACAGGCATGCGACATCTTTCCCGACCGCTTTCACGTTGACCCTGAACGCTCCCTTTATTCGCTCCAGACCCACCACGATGGGACGATCTCGCTGATTCCTTCGGAGAAAGGGGCATTCGCCGCCGCGCGCGTTTATCGCGAGGAAATCGCGGGTTTCAAGCCATCGCCGGGTGTGGCGAGGCTGAAAGGCAAAATGTGTCTCGATTACTGGGGGACCAGCTACCAGCACGGTATTGACACGGTCGAGCAACTGGCCAGATACGGTGTCACCGACTGCGTCTACGTCTGGCACAACTGGCAGCGCTGGGGTTACGACTACCGTCTGCCGGAGATCTACCCGGCGCGTGGCTCGCATGCTGATTTTCTGCGGCTGGCCGCCGCCTGTCGCCGTCACGGCATCCTCTTCGCGCCCCACGACAATTACATCGACTTCTATCCCGATGCCGAGGGCTACTCATACGAGCATATCATTTTCAATGAGGACGGAACGCCGCAGAAGGCTTGGTACAACCGCGGACGGGAAGCGCAGAGCTACCGCTGGCTTCCCCACGCTTTCCGGCCCTGGCTCGAACGCAACGTGGCGCTGCTGGCGCGCGATGTGCGGCCGACGGCCTACTTCATCGATGTTTTTACGGCCATCCCGCCGATGGACTACTACGACCGCGCGGGCCGTTTCTATCCGAAGACGGAGACGATCGCGCGCTGGAGCGAGTGCTTCGACTATGTGCGCGCGGCATTTGGCGGCGCACCGCAAATCAGCGAGGCGGGACACGATACGCAGATTGGCCACGTGGCCGCGGGCGAATCGGACCATATGGGCGTTGCACGCGAAGGCTCGCGCCAGTGGGCATGGAATACTCCTTGTGGCGACGCCGAGCGGACACCCTGGCACGACATGGCCTCGCACGGGTCGTTTATTCTTTTCGCGGGCGGGCTGGCCAACCGCTACGTTGGGGGGCTTGATCGTCGCGCGCACGGCTACGGCAGCGACGACTACATGTCGCTCACGGTGCTTGGCGGCCGCAACCCGATGGCGCACGGTGACGCAAGCCTGGAGACGATCAGGACCTACTGGCTGCTTCACGACATTTGCGCCGAGCTGGGAAGGCGGTCGATGGAAACGCATGCGTTCGGCGACGACAACATCCATCGGCAAACAGTCCGCTTCGGCGACGATGCGGTCGTCTATGTTAATCGTGGCAATGACGACTGGAAGGTCGCCGGGGTCGCCTTGCCGGAATACGGATTTCTCGCGCGCGCGGGCGCTGTGCGTGCCGACGTGACACGGCGCGCCGGCTTGGTCAGCGCCTTCGCCGAATCGTCCGGCGCGATTTTCGCCGATGCGCGACCGGAGAGAAACGCGCAACGACAGGTGATCGATTTCGGCCCGGTCGCAACCAACGGTGCTTTTCGATTGCTCCGAGACGGGGACGCGTGGCGAATCCTTGTGCTGCCGGGCTGTCCGTCGTCGGAGATACGGCTGCGACCACAGAAAATCGCAGGACGTGAAGGCGTTCGGATTGAGAAAATAGAAAAGCTGACACCGGATGGCACCGCTGCGGGCGCGGTCAGTTTCAAGCAAGTGGCTGGCGCGATCGTGTTCGAGACTGCCGCCGGCGATTTTGGATACCGCATCACGTGGCACTGAATGGCTGGTTCAAGTGCCCTGGGACAGGACGACATGATGAACAGGAAGGAGCAAGAAATGGACTACAGACAGATCATCCCGTGTCTGGACGTCAAGGACGGCCGGCTGGTCAAAGGTGTTAATTTTGTCAATTTGAAGGACGTGGGTGATCCCGCGGAGAATGGCGCGGCTTACAGCGAGGCTGGCGCGGACGAATTGGTGTTTCTTGATATCACCGCTACGCTCGAAAATCGAAGAACCTTGATTAATGCTGTGAAGAGAACCGTCGAGAGAATCTCGATACCTCTGACGGTCGGCGGCGGAATTCGCACCGTCCAGGATATCCAGGAACTCATGAACGTCGGCACGACGAAGGTGTCCATCAACACGGCCGCCGTGCGAAATCCGGATTTCGTCAAGGAGGCCGCCGAGGAATTTGGTGGTGAAAGAATTACCATAGCAATCGACACACGCAGTTCCGCCGCGCTTCCGTCGGGCTTCGAGGTGATGGTAAGCGGTGGCACGCAGCCCACCGGAATTGACGCCGTCGAATGGGCGAAACGCGTCGAAGACCTGGGCGCCGGTGCGATCCTGCCCACAAGCATGGATGCCGATGGAACGCAAGCGGGATACGACATCCCCATGACGAGGGCGATTGCCGATGCGGTCAGCCTTCCCGTCATCGCATCCGGCGGCGCCGGAACACTGGAACATCTCTATGAGGCGATCGCCGAAGGCCATGCAGACGCCGTGCTCGTCGCATCAATTGCACATTTCGGGAAATACACAATTCGGCAGATGAAGGAGCACCTGGCCAGCAAAGGCATCCCTGTAAACCTGTGAACGGCAACCTGACGCGGATTCCACTGATTCCACAGCGCCTGCCGTACGGCGGGTTGGCCGCAACCAAATGCAGAACCGACAACGGACAACCGATAATGCGAAACCGAACCACAGATCACATAGCGCGGCCGTTGGCCGCAACCAAATGAAAAACTGACAACGGACAACCGATAATGAGAAACCGAACCACAGATCACACTGAT
>Ga0111193_1022_pt1 | contig 13598 bp, 14 predicted proteins | sample DeeMarSWOR324_28_FD_80361 | JGI IMG/M metagenome (GOLD analysis project Ga0111193, IMG submission 80361) | candidate division BRC1 bacterium SM23_51 | reverse complement strand
GGCGATCGGCGGCGGCGGCCTACCGGGTGGGGGTCCGATCCAGCCCCAACGCAACCGCGTAACCGACCATTTCGGGACGGTGGGCGGCGGGGCCAACAACAGGGCTGGCGATAACGATGCCGATGTCACCGATGCGCAGTACGCCACTGTCGGTGGGGGCGATTCCAACTTTGCCACGGGACCCGATTCTGTCGTCGCCGGTGGAGACAGCAACCAGGCAACCTCTCAGTCGGCCACAGTTGGTGGGGGCGAAGGCAACATGGCTAGCGGCCGTGAAGCCACCGTCGGAGGTGGCTATCATAACACAGCCAGCGGCCGTGAAGCGACCGTCGGCGGCGGCTATTATAACACAGCCAGCGCCCAGGACGCGACAGTTGGCGGGGGCGGTAGCAATAATGCTACTTCCGAGTGCGCCACCGTGGCCGGAGGTAACAGCAACGAGGCGAGCGGTTACTTTGCGACCGTCGGCGGCGGTATCTCCAACTCGGCGATAAGCCATTCCGCGACCGTGGCCGGTGGTTACAGCAACGACGCCACCGGCCAGACGGCCACGGTTGGCGGCGGCGAGATCAACACCGCCAGCGGTGAATGCTCCACGATCGCCGGAGGGTATATCAACACGGCCAGCGGCGTGTGCTCCACGGTCGGTGGGGGCGGCGGGCCCTGGGGCGGTAACGGCAACACGGCCAGCGGCGACTACGCTACCGTTCCGGGCGGCTATGACAACGTTGCCGCCGGCGAATACAGCTTTGCCGCCGGCCGTAGCGCCAGAGCAAGCCATCCCGGAGCCTTTGTCTGGGCCGACAGCACGCCGGCCGCTTTCACCTCCGGAGGCAATAATCAGTTCGCCGTTCGGGCCAACGGCGGCGTCCGGTTCGTTGTCAAGAATGGCGAATGGGTGAAGATTCAAGACGACGGAACCAATCTCATCAATACAACTGCCGGTAGCCCCGGCGCGCGTCTGACAATCGGCGGCACCTGGACGAACGCCTCCGATCGTAATCACAAAGAAAACATCGTTCCCGTAGACGGACGGTCGGTCCTCGAAAATCTGAATCGCATTCCGATCAGCACCTGGAACTACGAAGCGGAAGATCCGTCGATCCGCCACATGGGACCGATGGCCCAGGACCTCTATGGCGCTTTTGGCCTTGGCGACAGCGATGGGTCCATCACGACCATCGACGCCGACGGGATTTCAATGGCCGCCATCCAGGGGCTTTACCAACTCGTCCAGGACAAGCAGGCGCAGATTGCCGATCTGGCGGCGGCGAAAGCGGCGCAGCACCAGCGCATCGCCGACCTGGAAAGCCGCCTGGCTGCGCTCGAAACGTTGGTTGCGACATTGGCTGAGCGGTAGAGAGGAACGAACGGAGCGCCTCGACAGTAGGGTGCGAGCCAGGCCGAAGCCTGGCTCGCTCGTGCCAAGTCCGTTCGTCCGCGTTGACCGTCAACCCTGCTTATCTACTTGCGGTTTTGCTCCTGCCCGGAGGCCGGCCAATCCTCGGAGGCCACGTCGCGAATGCTCAAATCGCCATAGATGATGCGATAGGTCTCGGACCCGTCGGGCTTCCACCAGGCAATCGCCGAGACCCTGGCGACACTAAGATGCGCATTTTCAGTCAGGCACGCGAAAAAAACTCTTGACATATCTGCGCGATTGTTGCACAAGTACCAAATAGCAGCACGGCGAGAGCCGCCGAAAGGCGGACAGTTTTTTCTGGTCTTGGAGATACGCGGCACGGCACAGCGATCTGTCGCGGCAACAAATTGCTGACGGGGACATTCCTTGCTCATTATCAAAGAGCGGGAATAACCCGGGGAAACGCTATCGTTTGGTGGTGTTTCCATCGTGAGGAAAGCGTCGTTCTCACTATAGACAGCAGGGGTACGGTTACTGATCCCCATATTCCATTGAAGGAGGAAATGATCGGCACAACCAGGGGCCAAGGGTAGTAGGGAGTGCGGGTCATAATCCCTACATTTTCCGTGATAAGGAGAACAGAACATGAGTAACTCGAGACGAATGCTTGCGGTAGTTGCGGTTCTGGCAGTCTCGTGCATCGTCTTGGGGATGTCACCCCAGGCCCTGGGCGCGCCGGCTTACTCCGGCCTCCCGACCGTGGATGAGACCGACGGGCAATTCCTCAGTCTCGCAGGGACGGGTTTCGACACCCTCGCAGGCGACACACTCTGGTTGGAGCTCCGGGCGCCCAAAGGGGCGAGTAGCCTGGAAATCGGCATCTTTGACGGTGACACGGATGGTTTGTGGGACATAGCCGCAGTGCCGCCAGTGAACTTGCAGTTCACGCTGTATCTAGACCCAAAGGCGGATGGCACCGGCACGACGGTCGTCGCTACGTGGGACGGCGTGACGATGCCCGACAACGCGTGGTTCACGCAGACGATCCCCACGGGGCCGGAAGCAGCGGCGCCCAACGGGAACTATTTCTACACGCTCCGCGTGATGAACCCAGACTCGTCAGCCAATATGTGGAGCAACTTCAAAATCCGGACCGATGGCGTCATTTCGCTGTTCGCCATGCCCTTCAGCTTCACGGGTCCACTTTTCACTGTGGGTGAGGCAAACATTCTCTATCCCAGTTGGCCATCGCTCAGTCCGACGACCTATGACGGAATCTGGGACTTCTATCTCGAAGTGCCGCTTTCCGGTACTTTCCTGTCGGTGTGGGACGGGGACCTGGATTTCGGGTCCCACGATCTGGTCGACAACGACACGGACGATCCGGACACCACGAATACGGTGCCGGCTTGGGCAATGGGCACTCTTGCCGTTCCCGAGGGAGTGGCTGTCGGTTACAGTGGCGCGACCGGGAATCCCCCGGATGACAGTCAGTACGCGACCTTCCGACGGTCGCCAAGCGTGACTTATGACGTCACAGACCCCAGTGGGATCGTTTATTCCAACCACAATCCCTCCGGCAACCTGGAGTGGGAGCAGTTCCGAATTGACTCGTATACCACGAGACCAGCGGACTATTATGCGCCGGGTTTGCTTCCGCCGGGAGTCTACCACGTCCACATGAGCGGGGCTGATCTGACCAACCTCAATGGCTGGAACTTCTTCTATGAAGTGGTGTGCGTCACCGAAGAGGGTCTGCCGTGTCCGCCTGTGTTGCCTTACAACGTCGGCGATCTGGTGTGGCTGGACATCAACGGTGACGGCTTCCGTGACCCGGGCGAGCCCGGTATCCCCAATGTCGTGGTCACCCTGCACGACTACAATGGGTTCCTCCTGAATATTACCGCGACTGACACCAGCGGCACCTACTCCTTCGAGGTGTACCCCAGCACCTACACCGTGCGGATAGCGCCTGAGAATTTCGGAGTCGGTGGTGCGCTGGAGCATCTTGTCTCGACCACGGGCGGCGATGAGCAAACGGATGTCGTTGTTGACGCCAACGTCCTCACCTACGATTTCGGTTATGAGCCGATCCCCTGCGAGGAGATTTGTATCCTTGTTGCGCGGATTTTCACGGATCGCAATAAGCTCCTCGTAATCGCCACCAGCTCCGGTGCCCCCGAGGCGCAGCTCCTGATAACCATCTGCGGGACCTCTGTGGTGAATGAGCCAATGACGTACACAGGCGACGGTCTCTACCGTTACTATGTGGACGTTGATGATTGGAGCGACTTCTGTCCCAGCTACGAAACCGGCGAGTCAGGAAGCGACCTCGAGTGCTTCCGCCTCTGCAAGATGGTCTGCGTGTATTCCATCTATTGCGGCGAGGCCTCAAGGAGGCTCGAAAAAGACACATTCTCCTGTGGTCCTTGCGAGTGCGACGGCGAGCCTGGGTGCACCCACACACACGGCTACTGGAAGAATCATCCGGATGACTGGCCGGTGGACGAACTGGTCGTCGGTGGCGTCTTGTACACTAAAGCGCAACTTATTGCGATCATCTCCACGTCTTCCAGCGCGGGCGCCGAGTACACCATGATGAAACAACTGGTTGCGGCCAAGCTGAACCTCGTGGCGGGCAGCGATCCGAGCTGCATCGCCGCATGGGTCCTTGCTGCCGACCTTTGGATGGCGGCGTATCCGCCGGGAACAGGCGTAAGCGAGAGCAGCGCTGCTTGGCTGGTAGGCGAGCCGCTGAAGAACAGGCTGGACGACTACAACAATGGCCGACTTTGCGCGCCTCATTGTGATGACGATCATTGTGGTCGCTAGGAAGACCATCACGACGATGAATTAATGCCTGTTGACCTCTGGGGGTAAGCCTGCAGTTCAGGCTTACCCCCTCTTTCTTTTGCTGAATTGCTGGATCTCTTTCCGTCGGTTTCCCAAAACCATTGCAATGCGGTCGGGAATCCACTCCTCGCCTGGCCAGCTGGGGCGGGACTGTGGCCGTTTGCTGTTGACAGAGCACAGACTCCAAGCCAGCCTCTTGACGCTTCTCGGCCACGAGAGAGCATCCGTTGCGAGCTGTGGCCAGTAAGCCTGACAGTCGCCCGCAAGCCAACTCACTGTGCGGGGGCCGGGAATACCGGTTCCGGATTCATAGAAACGATGATCTCGACACAATCCACCGTGGTGGCCGCCCGCGATCAGGTTTCCTCCAACCTGGACGGAGAGGCGGCTATTCTCAATCTCAAGAATGGCGTCTACTATGGCCTGGATCCCGTGGGGGCAAGGATTTGGAGCCTGATCCAGGAGCCGACGACCGTGGCCGAACTCCGCGATGCCATCGTGGAGGAATACGAGGTCGAACCCGACCGCTGCGAGCGCGACCTGCTGGCCTTGCTTCGGGACCTGGCGGCCGAGGGGCTCATCGAGGTCAGAGATGAGACGAATTCGTAAATTCCTGTCGCTGCCCGCGGCTGATCAATGGCTCCTGCTCAAGTCGGCGGTTCTGCTAGGGTCAATCCGGCTGGGACTCTGGTTGCTTCCGTTTCAAACCATGCGGCGCGTTCTGGCAAGAATGGGAAAGGCGCGCGCGTGCTCGAAGGAAACCGACGAAGCCCTTGTTGAGAGAGTCGTCCGGGCGGTCTCGCTCGCAGGCCGCCACGTTCCCGGCACGCGCAGTTGTCTCGTTCAGTCCTTAGGCGCGCAGGTGCTGCTTGCCCGCCGTGGCTGGCCGGTGCGTTTGCGCATTGGGGTCGCCCGGGGCGAGAAAGGGCAGTTCCAGGCGCACGCGTGGCTGGAGAGTCGCGGCAAGGTTATCATTGGTGGCACGGAAGACCTCTCGCGCTACACGCCATTGTCACCCCTGGAGACCTGAAGACTATGAGTGCGATCGTCGGCATCTATTGCCCTGACGGTCGGCCGGTTGACCGGTCGGATTTGGATCGGATGGTCGAAAGCCTCGCCCACCGGGGTCCGGACGCAGCAGGCGCGTGGAACGAAGGCCCCGTCGGCCTGGGGAACACGTTGCTTTGGACGACGCCCGAGTCGCGCCGCGAAAAGATGCCAACCGCCGACGGCTCCGGCCAGCTCGTTCTCACAGCAGATGCGCGTATCGACAACCGCCGCGATCTGATGGCCAGCCTCGGCATTGCGCCGCACGAACAGATCACCGATGGCGGGCTGATCCTGCGCGCCTACGAGAAATGGGGCGACCGGTGCCCGGAGCAACTCCTGGGCGACTTTGCGTTCGCGATCTGGGACGGGCGCAAAAAAGCGCTTTTCTGCGCGAGAGATCATCTCGGAATCAAGCCTTTCTACTACTACTTCCGCGCCGACCGAACGTTCGCTTTCGCCTCAGAGATCAAAGCGCTGCTTTGCCTGGACGAAGTGCCGCGCAGGCTCAACGACGTGAAGGTAGCGGACTATCTCGTTCCGATTTTCGAAGACAAGGCGAGCACGTTTTACCTGGACATTTTGCGCCTTCCCCCAGGCCATCGAATGACCGTCGGCCGCGAGGGCCTGTCCATGCAATCCTACTGGTCGCTGGACGCGTCGCGCGAAGTGCGCCTGGGGTCGGACGAGGAGTACGCCGAGGCATTTCGCGATCTTTTCGCCGAGGCGGTGCGGTGTCGTTTGCGAAGCGCTTTTCCCCTGGGCGCGATGCTCAGCGGCGGGCTCGATTCCTCGGCGGTCGCCTGCATGGCGCGCGCGTTGCTTGCCGAGGGCGACAATCGTCGCATCCACACATTCTCTGCGATCTTCGACGATGTGCCGGAATGCGACGAGCGCCCCTATATCGACGCGGTTTTGGAGCAAGGCGGGTTCGACCCGCACTACGTCCATGCCGACCGCATCAGCCCCCTGGCGAATCTGGACCGCGTTTTCTGGCACCAGGACGAACCCTTCTATGCTCCTAATCTCTTCATCCACTGGGGCCTGTACACGTCTGTCCATCAGCAAAACGTCCGGGTTGTTCTGGATGGGCTGGATGGGGACACGACAGTGTCCCATGCCATCCCCTACGTGGGAGAGCTGGCGCGCAGGGGGCGCTGGATCGCTCTGGCCAGGGAAATCAGGGGGCTCGCAAAGAATTTCGAGATTTCGCCCTATCGGGTTTTCTGGAATCGCGCCGTCAAGCCGCTGATCCCCGGACCGGCGCGGCAGGTGTGGCGGATGCTGCGCGGGCGAACGCGGATCGTCCCATTGAAGAATTCGACCATCAACCCGCGGTTTGCGGAACGTATCGGCCTGGAGGCGCGCGCTCGAGCAATGCTGGCTGACCAGGATGGGCCGCCTCGGAGCGCGAAAGCGGACCACCATCGTCGCCTCGCCACCGGCCTCCTGCCGTTTGCGCTCGAGGTCGCCGATCGAGCGGCGGCGGCGTTTTCGCTCGAGGCCCGCTATCCGTTCTTCGACCGGCGATTGATCGAATTCTGTCTGGCGCTGCCTACAGACCAGAAAATGCACGGAGGGTGGACCCGGGTGGTCATGCGGCGCGCTCTGGCGGGCGTGTACCCCGAGAAAATCCGCTGGCGGGGCGGCAAGTCGAACCTGAGCCCCAACTTCACGCGCGCCTTGCTTGTCCATGCGCGGCCTGTGGTCGACGAGGTCATCGAAAGCGAGCCGAGTGTCCTCGAGCAGTACGTGGACCTGCCAGCGCTGCGCGAAGTCTATCGGCAATTCGTCTCGCGCGGGGCCGAGGAGCACGCCATGATGATCTGGAAAGCCACGACTCTGGCTCTCTGGTTTTTTCGCCAAAAGGAGCATTTTGCGTTTGACACGACAGAAAGCGATGCATGAGAATTCGCCCCGTGTTTATCGAGAAGTCCCGCGAGGAATAGTGCAGAGGATTACAATACGCGAAGGAGGAGGGAGCGCCGATGAGCTCCTGGAAGCTAGATAGTCTCCGGAAACACGCGGTGCAGCACAGGCCGAAAAAGCCTTATGCCACGCCAAAGCTGACCGTTCACGGCGACATAGAGAAGATCACGCTGAATATTGGGACGGGGGCGGTTGATCTCTTGGACGGTTCCCAGATTAGTGGATAAGGCATCATCGCGGCGACCCGGGCGGGAGAGGTCCTCGGCCCGCTTCTCTTGGTCGCGGCACACTTCCTCTGCGCTTGAGAAGGAGGACAAGTGAATGTGTTCTGAACGTGTCGATCGGTTCGAAGACAGGAAGGCACAAAAGAAAAGCAGGAAAATATACGCCACGCCGAAGCTGACCGTCCACGGTGGCGTTGAGCACATCACACAGCAGATAGGGGATACGGGATCTGACCTCTTTGTCGGCTCGGTAGTTGGCTGAGAAGCCGAGCACTGTGGGTTGCGGCGTGGAGAGAAGGCAAGAGGCCCGGCACCACGCCCGAGCCGATCGGCTTCAGTGGGTTTGAGAAGATGACACAGTTGCTCCCGGGCAGGCCGGGGGCAGTCGTTTAGAGAGTTCCACGAGCGCGGATGGAGGGAAAGATAAATGACCACTGAAGGCAAGGACTGGCTCGGAAAGAACACAACCGAAGGGCAAAGAGGAAAGCCGTATGCTGCGCCGAAGCTGGTTGTCCACGGCAGCGCCGAGCGCATCACGCAATATGGTGGCGGACAGGAAGCCGATGTTCAGATGGGCTCGATGCTTGAGTTGGCACCGAAATAGTGACCGGCAACGGATTGCCCAGCGCTGCTTCTGAATCGCGGCAGAATCACAAGATTCATCTCTGGGAGCACAAGAAGTGTAGTCGCTTTCTCGAGGGTCCACTCCTTCGACGGAGGAAAAGACAGATGACTACTGACAGCGACGAGCGGCTTGACCGGAAAGCTGCGGAAGAGCAAACAAGAAAGCCCTACGCGACGCCGAAGTTGATCGTCCACGGCAGCGCCGAGCGCATCACGCAAGCCGGTGGGGGACAGGGAGCCGATATTCAGATGGGCTCCGTGATTGATCTGGTAATAAAGGCGTGAGCAGCAACTGATTGAGCAACGCCGCCTCTGAAGCGCGATAGGATCGCAAGATTCATCTGTGGGAGCACAAGGAGTGTAATCTCTTTCTTGAGGGTCCACTTGCCTGGACGGAGGGAAGACACATGACTACCGACAGCGACGAGCGGCTCGACAGGAAAACCGCGGAAGAGCAAACAAGAAAGCCGTACGCTGTGCCTGAACTGAGCGTTCACGGCACGGTCGAGGAGATCACACAGCAACTTGCGGGCGCGGCGGGCGATGGCTTGGGCGGCTCGCCTCCGCCATACTAGCCTTTCTGCGACGTTTCGAGAGCAAGCGTCCCGAATGCCAGAAAAGTCTTCCGGCGCTCGGGAGACCAAAACGGAGGGCCAAGCGAATGCACGCTGAAAGCGGAGACCGTTTCGAGAAGAACACGGCGCAAGAGCGGAGCAAGAAGCCTTACGCGACCCCGAGATTGAGCGACCACGGCACGGTCGAGGAGATTACACGAGGCACAGCACCGGGGTCAGCAGACGCGGTTGCCCCGGGCTCACCCGCGTTATAGTCTGACATCTCTGCTGGGATCCAAAGGGTACCCACCTGTGCTGCCCCGCAGAAAGTAGCAGCGGCAGCATTTGTTTTTTCGGCCTTATCCCCTGTCCTTTCCGGAGAGCCGGCGCTGTCAACCACCAAGGCACAAATGCCCCATTCCCTTTGTGTCTCGGTGCCCTCCTGGTGAGACACTGGTTTTCTCAGATTGGCCGTTTTCCCTTTGCCGCGGGGACGGCGACGGTATAGTCCTTCTCAAAAAGTATGTGCCCATTTGTCCAAGGCGGCCGTGCGCTGTCCGGCGGCTTGCGCAACCTGATTCTGCAGCCCGCAGGGCTGGAAGGAGGTGGCCCGCCCTACGGCGCCTTGGACGCGGGCATTGAAAAGGAGAATCCAATGATGAGCAAGATTGGCAAAGCGTTTCTCACGGGCCTGGCGGCCGTCCTCCCGATCGCGATCACCGCCTATGTTCTCTGGCGGCTCTGTTCATTGGCCGAAAACGCCGTGTGGAAATTGGCAAATCTCGCGTTTCCCACACTGCCGTACATACCTGGCGTTGGAGTCGTCGCCGTGCTGGTGGCGATTTTTCTCGTTGGGCTGGCGCTGAACATGTTGATTGCCCGAAGACTCTTCGCGCTGGGTGAGAAGATCTTGCACCGCATGCCGGTCGTGAGAACTGTCTATGGCGCCGCGCGCGATCTGATCGGCTTTTTCTCCGAGTCGAAAGAACGAGCGATGCGCCAGGTGGTGATCGTCACAACGGGCGAGAACAACTTTCGCCAGATCGGTTTTGTCACGCGCGAGGATTTCAGCGACTGTCCGCAAGGCATGGCCGCCGACGAAGACACCATCGCCGTCTACCTGCCGAACAGCTGCGAGCTGGGCGGCACGACAGCGCTGGTTCCGCGATCGGCCGTGCAGCCCATCGACATGTCCTTTCAGGACGCCATGCGCTTCGCGCTGACCGCAGGAATGTCACCAGGCGAGAAAAAGGCGGAAGGATAAAGGGTGAAAGAAAGCCAGAAAACGGGACCGCCGATGGACGACGATCCGTGGCCATGAATTCGCAGATTCTCTGACAGGAGAACGCGATGAACAGGGCTGGGATGTTTCGTTTTGTCGTGTTGATCGCTTTGTCCTGTCACATTTCTGGAAAGCGTTTCACCAAGGCGAGGGACTCGCGACATGGCACAACGAGCGCTGAGTTGTCGAGCGATGGTTTTCAACCACTGAGGCACAGAGACACAGAAAAGCGTCTTTGCCCCCTCTGAGGAGTCTGCGTGTCTCTGTGGTCAGTTGATCTTTGTGCTCGCGCGAAGACGGAAAGTGGCTAACACGCCAGGATTGGTCACGCGCCGTTGATGCCTTGGGTTTGGCACAATGCGCGGAAGCGGCCTTCGGGTTTCGCCGTGAGAGCATCCCACGTGCCCGATTCGACCAGGCGCCCGTCTTCGAGGACATAGATAATGTCGGCGCGGCGCACGGTGGCCAGCCGATGGGTGATCAACAAGATCGTAACCTGTCCGTGAAGCCCTTCGATCGCACCCAGGATGCGTTGCTCGTTCTCTGAGTCGAGATTCGACGTCGCCTCGTCCAAAATCAAAAGCGATGGCTTGCGAAGCAGCGCTCGCGCCAAAGCGAGCCGTTGTCTCTCGCCTCCCGAAAGGCGGACGCCGCGGTCGCCCGCAATCGCATCCAGACCTTCGGAAAGTTTCAACACAAATTCCTCCGCGGCCGCCAGCCGCAACGCATGGCGGATGTCATCCTCCCTTGCCTCGGGGCACGCCCATGTGAGGTTCGCGCGAATCGTGTCGTGAAACAGAAAAGTCTCCTGCGCTACATAGCCGATCTGGTTTCGCCACGGCTTCATGCGCTCGGGACCGAGCGGGATTCCATCCACCGCAACGCGCCCCTCGTCGGGCGCAATCAAACCCATCACGAGATCGGCAACGGTCGTCTTGCCAACACCCGACGGGCCGACGATCGCGGTCGTTTCGCCCGCGCGGATAGTCAGATTGATCTCGCGGATCACAGGTGCCTTGTCGTAGGCAAAAGCGATACGCTCCAGTTGAATCGCGTTTCGCAATTCCACCTTCTCTGTTTTGGGCGGCACAGGTTCAGCGGCCCTTTGGCAGCGTTCCTGCAGCTGCGCGATCGCCGAGAATGCCGGCAGCTGATTGGCAAAACTCTGGTAGCTGGTTTGCATGGTGGAAAACCGCGGTATGATGCGGGCGAAGAGAAACAGCAGCACGAGCAGTTCGGCGGTAGGAATTTCCAACACCGCGACCGCGACATAGACGATGATGCTCAGAACAAAGACCGAACCGAGATCGTACCAGTATTTCGCCTCGGCCTGGTTTCGCACGGCCCAGATATATTTTTGGCCAACCTGCTCGGTCAGCTTTGCGAAAATATTGGCGTGCCGCTCTTCGGCGCCATAGCTTTTGGCCGTTTTCATGCCGCCAAGGTGTTCCGTGACAGCTGCGTACAATCCCTTCATTGTCTCCGAGAGCCCCTCGCCGGCTTGCCGCGCCACCCGCGCCTTGCCGCGAAGCAACCACAGCAACCCGCCGCCACAGAAAAACACCAGGAGCGTCGTTGGCGCGGACAGCCGCAGGGCGAACAGTACGTAGACAATGGTCACGAGCGCGGTCGCGATCAGGCGCAGAAGGAAGTGGGTCGCCGCGCCAACCCGCTCCATCTCGGTAGTCAAAGCGTGGGCGAAATCGGACGCGCGGCTGCGCGTGAAGAAAAGCCAGTTGCTGTTGACAATCGCCCGATACAATCGCTGGCGCAGATAGACCACAAACTCGTACTGAAGACCCAAACTGGCCGTCGACTGCCAGCGAAACAACAGCCCATGGACGCTGATGATGATCACGTAGACACAAAGCACGGAGATCAGCGTCGGGGGCACGCCCACTGCCACAAAAATGGATCGCAGGAATTCAGCGATCCGGCCCAGTGAACCCTCGCCCATCTCGAGGCCAACCATCTGCAGGAGCGGGATGAGCATCACCAGCCCAATTCCTTCGGTCAGGCCGAGAAAGACCATCAAAACCAGGGCCAGCGCGACCTTGGCCGACTTGGCGCGGATCAGGTTTGATAGGTATGGCCAGAGTACTCGGTTCATTTACCGATTTCGGATTCTGGATTTCCGACTTCCGATTCTGGATTTTGGATTTCCGATTTTGGATTTTGGATCTCGGATTCTTTTCTTTCGATTTCTCTTTGCCGCGCCCGAACCCTCTCTCGTCTCGCGGCTCCAAGCCCATATTGCAGCAGCAGCCGAACGGGTCGAACCAGATAATACAAGGGAGACAGGGGCCCGGGCAGCGGCAGGAACTCAGCGTCCTGCACCCGCGGCGTTAGCGCGATGGCGAGGCAGTGGCGAACCCGGTCGCGCAACCGTTCCCTCATTCTCACTTCAAGACGGAACCGTTCAAGTGCACTGGGCGGATCCCGCGAATCGCGGAACATCTCCCGGCACACCTGCTCCGCAAGCGATTCTGCCTCGGTGTCGCCATGTGCCCGCAACAGGATTTCTTTCGGGACGGGTGCCCGCAGGAGCTCGCCCGCCAGCAGGAGGCCAAGAAAAAGCATTCGCCGGCAGCCCAATGCAGCGGCCTGCTTCAAGACCCGTTCCCACTCCAGGCTGCGATGAGCGGCGACCAGCTTGGCCACATCGCAGACCCATGCCAGCCTCTCCCAGAAGTGTACCGCGCCATGGACACAGAGCGTCAGCAGCAAATCCTCGGTGCGCAGGGTTCGGATCTCCCTGCCAGAAACTGACACCGGTATGAGACAATCGTGCAAACGGTCGGCATCGAGTGCAATAGACAGCCGCCTCGTGACTCCCCAGTGCAGCTCGACCTCAAAGCTGCCCGTGGTGTCCTTGAGAGGGTAGTTCTCGAAGTCAGAAAGAACAAAGACCTTCTCCTCGACGCGGGACAGTTGGAGCGCGGGCCGGTATCCTCGGGAAACCAGCAGTTCTTTGGACCTGAGCACGTCCTTTCTGCGGACGATGATGTCCAGGTCCACAAACTGGCGCAGCGAAAGATCGCCATAGGCAAACACGGCCAGCACCGGGCCTTTGAAAGGGATCGCTGGAATCGCGTTTGCCTCGAACAATTCCAGGAGATCGAACAGTTGCCCGGCCAGGAAAAGATTGTGCCGCGTGATGGTGTGAAAACTGTCCCGCAGCTGGTCCAGGACGGTCTCGGGGACGATACCGGCGCGGGCAGTCTTGAGGTACTGATACAGGAGCGGCGTCATCCCGTGGCGCGACGCCGCCGGCAGCAGATAGTCCCAGTCAAGGTCCCCCGCGAGCGCCGTCGCGATCGCTTCGGCTCCGTCGCTGTCCTCGCGGACCTGACCCGAGCGCAGGAGCAATCGCGCTTCGGGACGACCGCTGTCCGCGGCAAGCTTAGGCAACGGCTTGGGCAAGGTCTTCCTCCACCATTCGTGCCAGTTCGGGAAGGTCCTCAAGGCATTGGCTTTTCAACAATCGCCGGATGGGCACTTTGTTGACCAGGGTCGAGCATTGGAGGAAGTGAGTCGCGGCCGTACCGGTAGCCTCCAACAGACGAACCGTATAGGAGTGGCGGACGAGCTCGACGAGGGCCTCTTGCGCTGAGAGGGGCTCGATCCTTTGCGGCGAACCCTCGGCGAGGACGTAGACGCGCTTGAGTGGGAGGCTCTCCTGGGCAAATCTCTGCGTTGCCCGGCGGGCGCGCTTTTCCAGC
>Ga0111193_1020_pt1 | contig 13708 bp, 11 predicted proteins | sample DeeMarSWOR324_28_FD_80361 | JGI IMG/M metagenome (GOLD analysis project Ga0111193, IMG submission 80361) | candidate division BRC1 bacterium SM23_51 | reverse complement strand
CCCGTCACCGGCGGCAACGTCAGCTTCTACAACGAATCCAAGGGTCTGGCGGTCTTTCCCACACCTGTTGTGGGGATGGTCGGGCGGATTGCGCCCCCGCTTCGCGTCCTGACGCCGGGATGGAAGAATGGCGGCGACCGGATCTTTCTGGCCAGCCCGCCGTCTGGCGGGGAGCAACACCTTGGTGGCAGCATCTTCGCGCAACTTTGGGGGCCTGACGCGCGTGCCGAGACCGATCAGCTCTGCGACGAACGCGAGCCTGGGCCAGTCGTCGGGCCTTGCCCGTGGATAGACCTCGAGTTCGAGCGCGCCTTGCAGCAGTTCGTTCTCGAGGCCAACCGGCGCGGCCTGATCAACGCCGCGCACGATTTGGCCGAAGGCGGCCTGGCGGTTGCTCTCGCGGAAAGCTGTCTTGCTTCGACCGGTGGTCTGGGCGCGAGCATCGATGCGCCCTCGGCCGAATGCCCAGCTGCGTGGCTCTTCAGCGAGGCGCCCTCGCGCGCAGTTGTGGCCTGCGAAGGGCCGAACACTGGCGAGTTGTGCAACCTCGCGGAGGATTTCGGTATTCCACTCGCACTGTTGGGACAAGTTGGCGGCGACCGCCTGACGATCACTGGCCTGCTCGACATGGAAGTCAGCACAATCCGCCGCACCTACGAAACCCCACCGTTTTAGAGAGCTCTCAGGACTGCGTTCCCAGCGGGTCGGTAGGCGGGACATTCTTGTCCCGCGCCCATGGCAGTGCAGGCATCCGCCGTCCGGCGGACTGCGCTACAACTTGCCCGACTGGAGAGTCGGGCCTACCGACAGCGCGCCACAAGGGAGTATCAGGGTAGCTGACTATGGCAAAAAGAAGTCCACGATGCCGGGGTCCATGGCACCGGGAATGCCAGGATTGCCGCAGTCTCAGGCCGTGGCTCGTTTCAGTGCGGCCCTTGCGAGGATTCGCGTGGAATCGAGCGTCGGCAGGGGCGAGTCCTCTTGCGACACAAGCAGCGGGATCTCGGTGCAGCCAAGCACGACCGCGTCGCAGCCCTCGTTTTTCAGCCGATCGATCGTCCCGCTGAAATAGGCACGCGACTCGGCGGTGAAGCGGCCGTTAACGAGCTCGTCGAAGATGATCCGATTGATGCGCTCGCGTTCGTCCGCGTTCGGTATGGCATGCTCGATACCCTTGGCGGCAAGTTTCTCGCGGTAAACGGGACCTTCCATCAAGTAGCGCGTCCCCAGAACTCCGAGACGCCCGTAGCCTTGCCGCGCCGCCTCCGTGGCGACTTCTTCGGCAATGTGCAGCCAGGGCAGCGACGACCTTTCGACAACACGGTCGAATGCCTCATGGATTGTGTTGTCGGGACAGATAGCGAAGTCCGCGCCCGCCGTTGCTACCTTCGCTTCCGACGATAACATCAATTCCGCCACGCGATCCCAATCGCCCGTTTCGATATAGCGCAGATATTCGTCAAAAGAATGGGAATGCATGGTGATTTCAGGGTGTGCATATTTGCCCAGCAGCGCGGGTCCTTCGATGCAGATTGTGACGTAACACAGGGCTGCACCCTCGCCGCTGCATGCCACGATGCCGATGTGCTTCGTCATATTTCACCCTCCGGTGCATCTATATCTTTACCGATCGACTTGCCCAGACAATTGTGAGCAGGGCAACCGCATAACAGAAAAAGCCGGTCCAGAACGCAGTGGATATACTCGCACTGAGTGCAATCGCAACGGCCAGCACAGACGCGCAAACCGATGTTGCTCCATTCATCCCCCAGAGCCACGGCGTCAACGCGGCCGATCTCTTGGACGCGATCTTCATGCCCAGCGGAAATGCCATCCCCATGAATAGCCCGAGAGCAAAAAGTATGCCCGTGGCCACAAGAATGCGCAGCACCGTTGTTGATGCCTGAAATGCTCTGGTGGCGTAAGGTGTAAGTACGCCGAAAACAAGAAGTGCGCATAGTAAGAGAAGCATGCGCGTAATTGCCGAACGCTTCACACTCACATCTCTTAGCCGCTGCGTGGAAAGACTGCCAAGACCGCCTGAGAGTAGTAAGGAAAAAAGCACAACGGATAGTCCATAAGTGGGATGGCCCAGGAAAATGATCAGCCGCTGCATCTGTGAGATTTCAATCAACATAAAACCGAAGCCTATGGCCGAGAAGAAAAGCAGCAATGGCCCGGCCCCGCGTAGCGATCCCTTGTCGGCCGTCAGAACCAGCGGAACGATGATACAAAGAAATGTCAATGCCGTCACAGTGATGAGGAGAGCTCCGAGGACGAACACTGCTCTCATGTTGACAGTCATCACGCCTTGTTCCCGTCGCTGGCGACTGAACACGTCGCGCAGCCGCAGCATGTTAAAGAAAAACGGACTGTCGTCAGTCGGCGGGGCAATGTTGATGGGATACGCCGCCGCAAATCTGTCCAGGTCCTTCCCCGACGCAATGGTTGCAAAGGTGGAATCCAGCGAAAATCGTGGACTCAGAACCAGGTCGAAGTGCATCTCTTGAACGGCCGCCTCCAGAGCATCGAGGTCGTGCTCTGAGAACGGCTCTCTACTTACGAGAATCGTTCCAACCCCGTCGAGCGGGTAGCTGCCTTCCGGCGCCATCATGCATTTGGCTACGAAAATGTGTTTTCGCGGGTCGGCCGCGCCGAGTTCTGTCAATGCGGCACTGCCAAGGGAAGTCAGGCGATATATTTCGCCAGGTCGCCCGCGGAAGTACCAACGTGTTACTGTCAGAACCCCGCGGGGCGTGAGGTGTTCAAGGAATACTTTCCATGCCTCGATCGTATATATTGAGTTTTCCGTCAGGACAAACGCGCCGGCGGCGGTGGCGGCAAAAGTGTCGATCAGCGAAATCTGAATGATGTCATACTTGTCTTTTGATCGCGCAATGTAGCTGCGCGCCTCGTCGTTAACGAAAAGGATGTTGGGGTGCCTGTCCAGGTGGCCGGTAAAGTCGCCAAACTTGCGATTCACCGCGTTGATTATATCCTTGTTGATTTCCACGCCAATGACCGCGGGCTGGCCAAATGCCATTGCCGACAGGATATCCCTGCCGCCTCCCGTTCCAACGACGAGCACTTTTGCGTTTGGTCTGACGTAGTGGACAAGATTAGTCAAATCGTACTTGAGATATTCGTGGGCCTGCAGATCGCCATCAAAACCAATGAGAACGGTTGCCGCGCCGGCGTCTATGGTCAAATGCAGCTGTCTTACCGTGCGGCCAAAGGTGTACTTGGGGCTGAGACCCCAGCCAACGGGGTGTTCGAGCGCGTGCGGATTGCCGGTCACACTGGTCCGCGAGAAGGAATTCCATTTCTCATAAAGTGGACGCGATTCGGGCGCGCCCTTTACCCACACCAACCGCAACGGCGACAGTTGCGCGGTCGCGAGGATCGTCTGGAGCACTACGAAGAGCGCGAGTAAAACGCTAACGACCCACGTGAGCTGCACCATTTTCTTCCGGCGGCAGTCGGCGGCGAAAAACGCACTGCCGATGCTCGCAAAAAGAGCGACAACGATGACCGCGGTCGGGCCATCCGTGATTTCGAGAGTGTATATTAGGAGAATGCAGCCAACGGCCGCGCCCGCCAGGTCGGCGGCATAAAGCCTGCTCACCTGTCGAGGGAATTTGGTCAGCGCCACACAAACACATATCCCGCTGAACACGAACGGAACCGATATAACCACATACGTCGCCACGATCGAAAACAAACCGGCAAGAGATGCGGTTGTGATGAATGGAATTCTCAGGTGGATCAAGAAACTGGCGACGATGGATACGGCGAAGAGAAGCGAGCTGGCAGCGAGACGGTGCTTGGCTCTCTCCTCTCTGAAATGATGGGGACGGAGATACACCACTATGGCACCAACGGTCATCCCGAACATCGCAACGGAGATTGCCACGAACGCGAAGTGATACCACATGGTCACACTGAAAATGCGTGTCAGCAGAATCTCGTACATTAAAGTTGCCAGCGTGACCATAAACAGGCCGGCATAGGTCTGTTTGCTGACTGTGATTCTTTCATTCATGGGCCGGGTTAGGGTTGCCTGGCACATAGGGATGAGGATGGCAAATGCCCGCTACGATCGAAGATCTCGACAGCGAGACGCTGCACTGGTGCACCGGTGCAAGATGCCAGCAGCGACTCACGTCCTGTCAAGAGTGGGCACTTTCGTCGTGCGATTTGCCCTGAACAGGGCCACTGCCGCTCAGGAAGAGTTGGGAACATCGCCACCCGCCGGGGGAGTGTCGGTGGATTCGGCAGCTGGTTTCTCGGCCTTGGTCGCTGCCTTTTGACGCCGAAGCGACGCGCCGAGGTCCTCGGTCACGCGCGCCTTCTTCCCGCGCAAGCCGCGCAGGTAATAGAGCCGGGCGCGCCGCACTTTGCCCCGGCGCACAACAACGATCTTCTCGATCGCGGGTGAGTGAAGTGGGAAAATCCTCTCCATGCCGACGCCGTAGGATACACGCCGGACGGTGAATGTCGCGCGCATACCACCGCCGCGACGCCGTATGCAGATGCCCTCGAAGTCCTGAACGCGTTCCTTGTCGCCCTCGACGATCCGGACCGAGACACGCACGGTGTCGCCCGGGCGAAAGTCGGGCAGATCGCGCCGCAGATGTTTCGCCTCGAATTCACGCACTGCCTTGATCACTTCTGCCGACCTCCTCGCACCTGCACTCTATTCGCTGCCGCCGCAGCGCCTGTTGCGCCAGAACGGGCGTTCTGTTACAGGTTTCCAGCCCCGGGTGTCAAGTTCCGGGTGCTAGGGATCAATCTTCGTGTTCGCGTTTGTCTTCGCTTCGTCCCAACAAGCGGTCGAGAACAATTGCCACGGCCGCTCGCACAGACAGATGATTATATTCGCTTGGGCCGCACACCGGCTCGAGAATGAAATCGACCTGTTCGAACAGTTCGGGGTGCAATCCCCAACCCGTACCGAAAACCAGGCAGAAAGGCTCGTCCGACGTTTCGAGTCGGCGGCGAAGCGCGGCGAACCCCAGAGCATTGGGCCGCGGCTTGGCCGTCGTTGCGACAAACAGGGCGTCTCGCCCCGTCTGTTCATGGATCGCCTCAGCCACCGCCTCGAGATCATCCGCAAGTCGAACCAGTTCGACGGCCTCCTTGCGCGTCGGGTTGTATACGGCTCCGACCCCTTTCGACCAGTGAACGATGATCCGGCGCGCAAACCATTGCTGGCTGGGCACCGGCGTGACGAAGAAAACGCCTCGCGCTCCAAATGTCTTTGCCGAACGCGCGAGATCGTGGATATCCAAATTAGTAATCGACGTCGAAACTACTTCGCCCTTCTTGTTGCAGACCGGGTAGTGCACGAGGGCGAGATAGAGCGACATGGTCAAGCATCCGGTTGGGCCGGGGCGTCTTCCCGCCGCAGCTCCTCGAGCATGCGCCGGTCCTCCGCTGTCAGTGGGGCGCGCTCGAGCAAATCCGGCCGCCGCCGCAAGGTCCGTGTGAGCGCCTTGCGCCGTCGCCACCGTTCGATCTCGGCATGGTGCCCCGACGCGAGAACCTCGGGCACGTGCAAGCCGCGAAATTCTTCCGGCCGCGTATAGTGCGGATGGTCCAGCAGCGTGTCCCAGAACGATTCGCGCCGGATCGAATCGGGATTGCCAACCGCTCCCGGCAGAAGCCGCACAACCGAATCAACAACGACCATGGCGGGCAGCTCCCCGCCCGTCAAGACGTAGTCGCCAATCGAGACCTCCTCATCCACGGCCAATTGCCGTACCCGCTCGTCCACGCCTTCGTAGTGGCCGCAAACCAGGATCAACTGCCCGAGCTGTGCGAATCGCCGCGCCGTCGCCTGGTCGTAGGGCTGCCCCTGTGGTGTCAGATAGACCACCCTACAAGGGCCTGCTGGCACGCGCTGCGCTCCCTCGGCTTTCGCCGCCTCGATTGCCTCGACCAGCGGCTCGGCCTTCATCACCATGCCGCCTCCGCCGCCATACGAGCAGTCGTCGGCAGCGCGGTGGCGGTCGTGCGTGTAGTCGCGGACGTTGCGCACGCGGATTTCGACCAGGCCCGCCTCGCGCGCCCGTCCCACGATGCTCGCGCCCAGCGGCCCTTCGAACATCTCGGGGAAAAGCGTCAGGATATCTATCAGCAATCCCATTGACGCGACACACTCCTTCCCCCCGCCGCCACGCCATTCGGACAGCGGCACCTTCTTTCGTTCAGTCGGCGTTGATTTCGGTCAGGCCTTCGGGAAGATCGACCCGTACGCAACGCGAGGACAAGTCGATCTCTTTGATCAGGGCCCGGACCGCAGGGAGCAAAAACTGTCCGCCGCCTGGCCGACGCACCACGAGCAAATCAGCCGCTGGCGACGGTCGGATCGCCACCACTTCGCCGAGGATCTCGCCGGAGTGTGCCTCCACTACGCGCGATCTCACCAGCTGGTCGTCGTAGAACTCGTCCTGACCCAGCTCGGGGCGATCCTCCTCAGCCAAACAGATTTCCCAGCCAACGAGAGATTCGGCACTCTCGCGTGTCGAGCAGTCCCGCAGCTCAACAATCCACATGCCACTGTGCCAACGCTGGCGGACGAGAGTTGTCTCGCGCTCGGCATCGTCGGTTGGGCTTGGGCGCAGATACACTCGCTTGCCTACCAGGCGCGCGGCAACCTTGGGCGTCACTCCGAAGGGCGAAACGCGCACCTCGCCCTTCAGCGCCTGCGCGCGGACAATTCGCCCCAGCACCACCCGTTCGGGCCTCTCTGCACGGCGGCTCGCACTCACCCGCGGCCATCTACTCGACAATTTGCAGGAGCGATTTCTTTTTCAGCTTGGTGGCGGCGGCACTAAGGATCTTGCGCATGGCCTTAGCGGTTTGGCCACCTTTTCCGATCACCTTGCCCACGTCATCCGGCGCTACCTTGAGTTCCAGAATGACGCTGTTCTCTCCTTCGACAGCGTTGACAGACACCTGGTCGGGATAGTCGACCAATGCTTCAGCCATGAACTGTACGAGATCCTTCATCTCACTCACGACAGCACCCTCCTTCGCAGAGCGCAGCGTTCTCGGTTACTGATGACAAGCTTCTCGTGGACTCTTTGTGGCTCTGCCCCTCGAGTCCATGTGGCAAGGCCAGCGCGTTGCTGGTCGCTTGGCACATGAGCGATCACGCGCCACCCTGGCCGTCCACCGCCGCCAATGGCGATGTCACGGCCGTCTTCTTGGACTGGCGCTGCTCGTGGAACTTGCGCATAATGCCCAGCTTGCGAAAGATCGAACGGACAGTATCCGAAGGAATCGCCCCCTCGCCCAGCCACCTCAGCGCACGTTCCTCACACACCGAAAGTTGGTTGTCTTCTTCTTGCAACGGCTGATAGCGGCCCAGAATCTCGATGAACCGGCCATCGCGCGCCCGCCGCGAATCGGCAACAACGATCCGATAGTAGGGCGCTTTGCGCCGGCCCACACGGGCCAGTCGTATCTTGACCGCCATTAAGCTCTCACCCCCTCTCTAGCCGCTAACGTGTCGCCGAGGCATCTCGGACGATTCTAAGAACAGCGACTACAACTCTCTCCGCCCCAACGCAACGAAATTCTGGCGAAATCTGTGCTCTTAGTCCTGTCAAGCGAGCCGGCTACGGCCAACCGCCATGGCTCGGTCGCGAAACTCTCTCTCACCGGCGCTTCTTTTTCTTCTTGCGCTTGCCCGAGCCGTGACCCGCCCGTCTGGCGCCGCCCATGGCGGGCAGACCGCCGGCCAGGCCGCCCGCGCCCATGAACCGCCGAAGCACTTTCTTCGTCTCCTCGAACTGTTTGAGCAGGCTGTTGACGTCGGCAACGGTCGTCCCGCTGCCCGCCGCAACGCGTCGTTTGCGGCTGGCGTCCATCAAATGTGGCATCTCGCGCTCAAGCTGTGTCATCGAGGAGATTACAGCCTCGATATGCGCAAGGTCCTTCTCATCTACCGCACCTTCGGGGATCTGGCTGCCCAACCCGGGAATGTATTTGAGTAAATCCGAGAGCGGGCCCATCTTCTTGACCTGGCGCAACTGGTTGAGAAAGTCCCCGAGCGTGAAAGTCTGCTTGCGCAGCTTTCTCTGCATCTCGGCGGCCTGTTCGGCGTCGAACGTTTCTTGCGCCTTTTCGACCAGCGTCAGAACGTCGCCCATGCCGAGGATGCGTTGCGCCATGCGATCCGGATGGAAAACCTCCAAGTCGTCGGGTTTCTCGCCGACCCCCACAAACACGATCGGCTTGCCTGTGACGTGGCGGATCGAAAGCGCCGCACCACCGCGTGCGTCGCCGTCCAGTTTGGTCAGGCAGACGCCGTCAATGCCGATGGCCTCGTGGAACCGTGTCGCACTGTTGACAGCGTCCTGGCCGGTCATCGCATCGGCGACAAGGAAGACATGCGTCGGGTGGACAGCCGCCTTGATGGCTGTCAGCTCTTCCATCTTGACTTCATCAACGTGGAGTCGGCCCGCCGTGTCGACTATGACAAGGCCAAGTCCCTGACGTTCAGCTTCCTGAATCGCTTTCCTCGCGATCGTGGGAGGCACTTTTGAGTCGGGCAGCGAGTAAACAGGCACGCCTACCTGTCGCCCGACGACCTCGATCTGGCGCACTGCCGCCGCTCGATAGACGTCACAGGCCACGAGCATGGGCTTGAAACCCTGTTTGGCCAGCCGCCGCGCAAGTTTCCCAGCGAACGTCGTCTTGCCCGATCCCTGCAATCCCAGCAACAGGACGATGTTCAGCTTGTTCGGGTCGAACTCCGGTGGTTGGGCTCGGCCGCCCATCGCCTCGACCAGCGCATCGTGGATGATCTTGACGAATTGCTGTCCTGGAGTGACGCTCGCCAGAACTTCGCGTCCAACGGCCTTTTCAGTCACTTGTCGGGTGAAGTGCTTGACGACCTTGAAATTGACATCGGCCTCGAGAAGCGCTAGGCGGACATCGCGCACCGCGTCGCGGACATTGGATTCACTCATCGTCCCCATCCCGCGAAGCTTGCGGAAAATGCCGTCCAGTCGCCGCCCCAAATTCTCGAACATCGTCCGTCGGTTCCCTTTTTTGCCTGATTCAGCCGCTTGCCAGGCCTCTCAGGCGTTCGAGCGCCTCGTCGATAGCCCGCACATGCTCTGTTGAATCATAGATGATCCCCTGTGTCGCCAGCCGTTGACGCAGGAGTTCCAGTTCCGTAAGGATGGGCTCGATCTTCCCGGTAGGAATTGTCTTCTGTGTCCCGGCCGGCTCGCCGACACGGGCGCGACCGCTGGCTGAACTGCCAAGCAGTCCCAGATGGGTCTCGTAATGCTCCATGGCCGCTTCGGCCTGGCGAACCGCGTCGTGGACAGCCTGGCGGCTGACACCGAATTCGCGGGCGATTTCCCCGAATGACAGGTCCTCGTTGCAATGGAGTCGCACAACTTCCCTTTGGCGCTCGGTCAGGAGCGCACCGTAGAGCTCGAACAAACGTCCGACTCTCACCACATGTTCGAGCCGCTCTTTTCCCCTCTCTCGGGTAGACACGATTCGCCTCGTCGCAAAAGGGTGTCAAATGAAAGCGCTTTACAGCCAAGTATGGTCTCTTTAGCGTTCGACCTTGCCCAGGTCAAGGTCTTTTTCATCACTTTTTGATGTGGGCGTGTTTGGCGCCTCGCCTGATGCGATGCCAAGTGGTCCGCCTTCCGACCGGAGGTTTGCGAGAAGGAACAGTGGCAGCCCGGCGGCGTCGGCCGTCGTCCCCGCGGAACAAGTACGAAACGCCGACTCCTTGCTTTCGTCGACTTCATCCACGAGTGCAGAGTGCTTGACTTCCGGAGAGTTTTGTGCATCCAGTTATAGGGGTTGGTGCGCAGAGTTCGCAACCTGATCCGCGTCTCACTCTTCGCCTCACACAGTGATGGGGGAGGAGACCGAGAGTTTGACTGGAATGAAGTCGAGGGCGATTTGTCTGTTGCTGGTGCTCTGCTGCCCGGCGACTGTCCGTGCCTTTCGTCAACCGCACTCGCGCAAGGCACCGTTGGGCTTTTTCGACGTTCGCACACGGTTGCCCGAGCGGTCCACATCTGGCGTCCGCGACGAAGTGCGCGCAGGAGTGGCCGCCTTTTGCAGCGTGACGACCGCCACTGTCCAGATCCGCTTACATCCCGCGACGGGCCGGCCACGGCATCTGTTTACTCTCGAAGGGTGGCTGACAGGTCCATCGGCCCAGTCGCCCATTGAGATTGCAAAGGCATTTCTTTCGGATCACGGCCACCTGTTTGGTCTTTCGGTGAGCGAGATCGCCGAAGCGGCGGTTGGCGATCTCTACCGCCACCCGGACGGTAAGACCCAACACCTCGTTCTCCAGCAGCGCTGCTCGGGGCTGGACGTTTTCCAGGCGCGAGTTCAGTTTGCCTTCGATGCGCAAGGGCGGGTGATCCACGTTGCCGGCGACTACTATCCCGGACTGCAAGTGGTGGGGAAGGTTCGATTGTCGCCGCTCGAGGCCGTGCAGTGGGCCGCCGCTCACTGCGATCGGGCGCGGCCACGCGGCGGCGAGGTCGCTCGCGATAGGACGTTGCGCCTCGCGGTCGTTTCGCCCGAAACGGGCGTCAACGGGGAAGTGGTCTTTGCGCGTGGACCGTTTCGCGATCCGGTCGCGGCGCATCTCGTTGTCATGCCGCTGGGCGGCAAGGGCATTCCGGCATGGGAGATGACGCTCCACATCAGCCCGACGGAATGCTATCACGTAGTCGTGGACGCACGCGATGGCTCGCTTCTCTACCGGGCCAACCTCTACCAGTTCGCTGTTCCGTCGGGGTTGGTCTTCACCGAGCATCCCGACGCCGGACCCCAGCAGGTTGTGCCTTTTACTGGCGATGCAGTCGCGTCGCCGCTGGGTTGGTGTCACGCGACAACTACGACGCAGGGCAACAATGTGGTTGCCCGCGAGGACGCCGATGCCAACAACGAGGACGTTCTCGGCATCCAACCGTTCAGTGCCGACTGTCAGTTCCTCTACTCTTTCACCAACAGTTGGGCCGATTACCAAACGACCGCTCCCGACGTTAACGCGGCGGTCACCAATCTGTTCTACTTCGTCAACTGGTACCACGATTACCTCTATGATCTGGGATTCGACGAGGCGTCGGGCAATTTCCAGTTGGAGAATTTCGGCCGGGGTGGGAACGGTGGCGATCGTGTCCACGCAGACGCGATGGACGGCAGCGGCTTCAACAATTCCAATTTCCTGACGCTTGTCGATGGTGACCCCCCTGGCCCCTCTGGCCATTCGCGTATTCAGATGTTCCTTTTCAAACCCAGCCCGCCTCTCTTCCCGATCTACCGCGATGGCGCTCTGGATGGCGATGTTGTCCTGCACGAATACACGCACGGGTTGACGACACGGATGGTCGGCGGACCCTCCAACGTCCTGGCGCTCAGGGCACTGCAATCCGTCGCGATGGCCGAAGGCTGGAGCGATTTTTTCCCGTGCTCGATTTTTGACGATCCAGTGGTGGCAGAGTATGTCACCGGCAACACGGAGCGCGGTGTCCGGCATTTTGCGTACGATGACCATCCCTGGCTGTTCGGCGCCGTGGGTAACACTTTTGCGGTCACGGAGCCCGCCCTGCCGTCGGGCGGGCCGTTCGCAACGGTCTTCCTGCCCGAAGAACACAATGACGGCGAGATTTGGGCGGCCGCGCTCTGGGCGCTCCGTGACGCGCTTGGCTACGCAAGATTGGCCGAGTCTCTCGTGGTTGAAGCGCTTCGCTACACGCCGCCAAGCCCAACAATGCTCGACGGGCGCGATGCGATCCTCGTGGCCGACACGGTGAAATTTCAGGGCGTCCACCACGGTCAGATTTGGCGCGCATTTGCGCAGCGCGGCATGGGCTGCTCGGCCGAGGCCGAGGTCGGGCCCAAGGCGGCGCTGGTGTTCCAGGCCTTTGATTGGCCACCGGCTTTCGGCGGCTCTTTCTCGACAGGAACAGTCGTCTTTGCAGACGACATGGAGGGCGATCTGAGCGGGTGGACCGTGGCGTATCATTCTTCGGGTGCGGGCGTAGCCTTCCACCCGACAAGCCACCGCTCTGCCAGCTTGGCCACATCGTGGTATTTCGGTCGCGAGCAGTCGTGGGACTACGATACGAACTTTCGCGAGTGGAGCACGCTCGAATCCCCCCCGATTGCTCTGCCGTCAGGCGCCGGCTGTCTCCTGGAGTTTAAGCATTGGCGCTCGGCGGAGGACGGGGTTGACTGGAACAACGCACCTTTTTACTTCGACCCTGGCATTGTCTACGTCCGCGTGGCGGGGACCGACGAGTTTCACCAGATTGGCTTTGCTTTCCACAACACCAGCGCCTGGGAGACGCGCCGCATAGACCTCTCGGCCTTCGCTGGCCAGACTGTCCGCGTCGGCTTCTATCTCGACACCTGGGACTCGCGCGCCAACGATTATGAAGGTTGGTATATAGACGACGTGCGCGTCATTCAGTCATCCACGGTCAACACGGCGCCGACTGCCACGCGCAATAGCTGGAACTCCTACCGCTGAAGCGTGGCTGTGCTGCCACCAAGCTCCCTGTCACCCGAACCATCTGCGCCAAAAAAGAAGAGCGGCAGGGGAAGCCGATGACTTCCCTTGCCGCTCTGGAAGCGACCAAGCAGACGGCTCGACCGTCTACGGTGTGGCGGGCTGCGGCGCCAGTGCCTGACCGGTCAGGACATCCTTGATCTTGACAATAGGATCCACCGGCAGAAACAGCTGGGCTTGCAACTTGCCTTGATAGGCCGTGGCGAATGCCGAGATCGGCTTGGTTTCGAGCGTCTTCAGCGACGCGGTAATCTGCCCGACTTGAGGTCCCATGGCTGCGAGCATTTCGCCCATGACACTCTCGGCCACCGTGACACCCCAGGTTGCCAAACGTCCCGGGTGCAGGTCCATGTAGAAGATGCCTTCCTTGGGGAAGATCTGCTGGGCGGTCAGCGGCGTGGTTGCGAGCGGCTTGCGCGCCTTGAGCGCGTCGATAGTGGCATCCATTCTCTGGCTGCCCAGGTCGTAGACGACATAGTCGCCCACAAAAGCAACCTCGTATTCCATGTGCGTGAAGTTCTTCATCAAGGCCGCCATGGGCGGAAACATCTCCTCCATCTGCGTGATCTGTTCGGCCTTCATGTCCTGAATCAGCTGGTGAATCGCCACGCCATCATGCTCGCGCACCTTCTCTTTGAACGTCATCGTCAGGCTCATGCCCATACTCGTGTAGAGATCGGTCAGTCCCGTGGCGTCGAGGTTCTTCTGCACATTCCGCAGCATCGTCTCGTAGGCTTCCGGATCGGTTACGTGGAGGACCATCACGCCGTTGAAGGTGCTTTCGGTGTCCGTGGTGAGATAGTCGAAGGCAACGGCTGACGTGAGACCGAGCGAGCGCTCGAGATACGCTTTGAGCTCGGCGGGCTTGAGTGGGCTCTCACCCGCGGGCGCCGCAGCAGCCAACACCTCCTCTACCTTAGCTCCCAGGAATTCGGCCAACGTGTCGGAATCGCCGCCGATGCAACCAACGATGCCGCCTGTACCGGCGACATAGCCCACAAGCGATGTATCGGGAATGGCTTTCTGCTCGAGCGCCTTGGCCAGCAAGGTATTGGGCTTCGCCCGGAGGATCACGCCCAGCACGGCACCGTCATTACCCAGGGAAACGTCAACTTGGAGGTCTTTGATCTCTTT
>Ga0111193_1099_pt1 | contig 13905 bp, 8 predicted proteins | sample DeeMarSWOR324_28_FD_80361 | JGI IMG/M metagenome (GOLD analysis project Ga0111193, IMG submission 80361) | candidate division BRC1 bacterium SM23_51 | reverse complement strand
TCCTGAGCGGCCCAGCACCACGCCACCTCGTCATCCTCGTCCACTGGCAAGGCATCATCCTCAACGGTGGTTACACTCTCGGGCCCGCCGATCCATTCTTGAGTCACATCGGCGTGATGGGGGCCATTTTCGGCCAGAAGCGAAGGAAATGGACTGGGAGCATCCCCGAAGTCAGCAGCCGCCTCGGCGCTGCTGAGGCTTGCGCCCGGGGCCAGAGACAAGACGATGGCCACTACGATTGCGTTTTTGATTGTTGCGGCTTTCATTTTTGGTCCTCCTAATCCGGTTCGATACGTGGTTGGTCCTCTTTTGCCTTTTCCAAGCGCGCTATTGATGCCCTGTACGACGCGGAACATCTACACATCTCGTGTGCCAATTACCTATTTTCGCATATAGCTGGGCATTTGCAAGCAAAAAATGGGCCCTCGTGTCACTTTTTCCGTTTCTTTGTCGGAAAGAGTTTGTTGCATCTTGTTATCCTAATATGGTAAACTCAAGCTTTTGGTTTCATAGTCAAAAACGAAAATCACAACGAAAGGGAAAGCAATGATGAGGAACAACATCACTCAACGACGTCAGTTCTTGAAATCCACCGCGGCCGTTGGAATGGGATTGGTCATTCTGCCCAGCGGCACGCTCTCCGGCGCCGGCGCGCCGAGCAACAAGCTCAACGTGGCTCTGATCGGTGTGGGGGGCCGGGGTCGAGCTCACCAAGGTCCTATTTCGAGCGAAAACGTCGTGGCCCTGTGCGACGTGGACGAGAACCAGTTGGCCACGACCGCCAAGAAGTTCCCGAAGGCCAGGCACTACGTCGACTGGCGCGAGTGCCTCGATCAGAAGGGCATGGATGCGGTTATCTGCTGTACCACAGACCACACGCACGCGTTTATCTCCAACTGGGCCATGAATCGCGGGCTGCATGTTTTCTGTGAGAAGCCGCTGGGCAACAGCGTGGAAGAAGCACGGGTAGTGCGCGAGACCTATCTCAAGAACAAGCACAAGCTGGCCACACAGTGCGGCACACAGCGCCATGCCAACCCGAACTTCAACCGCGTGCGTGAGCTGATTCTGGACGGCGCGATCGGCGAGTTGACAGATGTCTATACCTGGGGCAACCGCCAGATCCCCCGGCCGGGTTACCTGCCCGCCCAAGGCGAGCCGCCGAAGCATCTGCATTACGATCTGTGGATCGGGCCATCGCCTTTCCACCCCTACAATCCGGGGTACTTCGGCGGCTGCCTCAAGTGGAACATGTACTGGGACTTCGGCAGCGGCCAGATCGGCGACATGGGCAGCCATACGATGGACCTGGCCTGGAACGCCATCGACACTCAACTGCCGACCACGGCCCAGGGCAAGGGCGACCCATTCAATCCCGACGTGACACCGGTCAAGCTGGAGAGTCATTTTGACATGCCTGCGAACGAGTGGCGCCCCGCCATTGGCCTGAGCTGGTACCAGGGCGGGGCCATGCCCAGATCGCCAAAGCCTTACGTTGACTTGAACAAGATCGGGCACGGTGTGATGTTCAAGGGCAGGAAGGGCTATGTCGTTGCCGATTTCACTTCGCGACTGGTACTGCCCTTTGGTGACGATGCCGATCTGACCTACTACAAGGGACGCACTGCCGACAAGGTGATCCCCGACATGGGCCACTTCCAGGAAGAATGGATCAATGCGTGCAAGGGCGACCTGAAGACCTCGTGTGATTTCGAGTACAGCGGTAACCTGATCGAGACGATGCTCCTGGGTCTGGTGGCCTATCGCGTCGCCAAGAAACTCGAGTACGACGGCGCCCGCGGTCGCGTGACGAACAGTGCCGAGGGCAACGATCTGCTCCGCCGCCGGTACCGCCCCGGCTGGACCCTCAATGGGTAACGCCGGTCAACGAGCAGCAGACACAGGTACCGATTGTCGGAACGGGTCATTGAATGTCTTGCCGTCGAACAGTTTTGCAGGACTATCGCCATGGACGCTCGGTTCGGCCAGCGGCTCGTGAAGACAGTCATATTGCAGGTCCTTTGCCTTACTGCCGTCCGCGTTTCGAAGTCGCAGGCAAAACTCCCATGGCGGCGCATTTTGGGTGATCTTGAGCAGGATAGAATTCCAACCGGGCTTGAGCTCGACCGGGACCCTGTCCGTGTCTGGGATTGCCGCACGGCCGACACAGTTCGAGTGTACGAGCTTTCGATTGATCCAGACCTTGATGCCGTCGTCACTGCCGGCGAGGAGTTGGACATTCTGCTCGGTATCTGAGTGGGCCCATGTTCGCAAATATGCTGCGCGACTGTCGCCGGGCATGTCTTTGAGCAGATCGATGAGCCAGGGCTTGGAAGGATTCGTACCGGCAGATATGAGCCGCCATATGATGGGCTTTTCATTTGGTTTCTCCGGCTCGAACTCTATGTCATGCAGTTGGATGTAGTCGGCCCCCTCTTGCGTATAAGGCCCCGACACTTGCCAGGCAACGATGAAGTCATCCCAGGCCTTGATCGTTTCGAGCAGTTGACGGGCCTGTGGGTGGGTCCATAGCCGCTGTGTTGCGGGCAATGGCGATAACCGCAAGAGAGGCTTCAGGCTTCACGGCATTATCCTTCATGAAATCCTGGACGATTCCCAGAGCCGTCGGGTGTCGGACTTCGGCCAGGCCGGAAAGAATCAGTTTTTTCTCGGCCGGTGTGGAAGCATGACGTACGAGCCTTTCATAAAACCTGACCGCCCCTTCCGGGTCTGTCCCGTCGGCCTTCAATAATCTGACACATCCGTCCAAAGCCACAATTCGGTGGGCCTTATCTGCGGCGGTCTGAAATATTTGCAGCAGCGAATCTGTCGCGGCGGGGTCGGGATATTTGGCAAGGGTCCGGACGGCGGCATCTCTGATGGACGGATGGCTATCTTTTGCTGCGGCCTTTAGACGCTGCAGAGACATATCATTGGGGACGGCCGGTAACAGTCGCAACAATGAGCAACGCGCCGGGATACCTGCCGTATTGTCAAGGCGTCTCTGTATGAGTCGTGCTATATCACCCGAATGATGGCTGCTTCTACGGATGACGGCGGTGGCGGCGCGAATGGCTTCGGTCTGAACGGTCCGGTCTTGACTGTCGAGTAGCACGTCGAGCAGTTGCGGCAGCGCCCGGTGTGAGGCAAGCGTGCCGACGGCTTGAAGGGCGGCTTTTGCTACTGAGGTCTCGTCGTTCCGGCAGAGTTTGAGAAGTTCTTGAACAGCTTGGCCATAGCCACGGTCGCTGATGACGTGTATGAGTTGGGTCTTTGTGGACGGGTCGGCATCCTCGATAGCATTAAGAATTGCCCGGCTGATCTCGTCACCTTGCATTCGCCGTAGAGAGGCCAGGATGGTGTCGACTTCGGTTTGCGTTTGAGCCTTTTTCAGTGCATTGCACAGCAGCGTCGCGCAAGAGGCATCGCCCATTTCGGCCAGGCCATTAAAGGCGGCCATTCGGACACGTACATCTTTGCTACCCACGACGGCTTTGATTGCATCCTTGACGCCGGGACCGTCCCTATAGGCCAGGGCCTCGACCAGTTGAACCTGAGTGGACGGTGCGGCTGTTCTCAGTTTGGTGACCAGTTTTCTTGTGACTTCGGCTCCCTTTAGCGCGGTGCTGTTGGCGATGGCGGTAGCCCTGAGGACAGGTTCGTCCTGCTCAATAGCGGCGATCATCAAGTCCGCCGCGAGCCGGTCATTGCTATGCAGTGCACCTACAAGTGCCGCTCGACGAGTCAGGAGCGATTCGGAGTTGTCCAGCAGCTCGGTGTAGATCGCCATAGCTTCGCCCGACTGCTTGTTCCGGACATAGTATTCGGCACATCGCAAATAAGCTCTGGTCAAGACAGCGTGCATATCCCCGGAAGCGGCCGTTCTGGCTTTTCTGATCGTCTCGGCAGCTTCGTCGCCGCCGATTTTGCCGAGTGCATCCGCGGCGGTCAGCGCAACGTGGGTATGCTCGGCCTCGATCAGTGCAATGAGGCGCTCGACACTTCGGGCATCTTTTCGGTCGCCCAGAAGGTTGATGATGCGCACTTGCGTTTGGTCGCCAACTCGATCAAGAGCCTCTCGCAGCGCGCGGGCCACTGCGTCGGAAGGATTCGTGCGAAGGGCGTAGCAAGCCATCTCGGCGGTTGTCGCATCCAGGAGCATTTTTTCCAGCACGGGAGCGGATTCGTCCGAACCGATGATCCAGAGCTGCTGGCAAACGAATTGCTTTGCACGAAAGGTAGCGTCCGATTCGAGCAGTGCGATCATTTGCTTTTCAGTGAACGAACGCAACTGGGGCTTGTCGTAGATAAACTGAACGATCTTGTTAATCGTGTGGGTGGGCGTGGGGTCTTTGCCATAATCATAAGACCGGAAATCCGAAAGGATCTCTTTGATTTGACCCCGCGTGAAGGACTCTGCGAACGCGGCACAACACACCAGCGCACCGAGCAGGGCAGAAACGATCAACTTACGGCATATATTCCTGCTGTTCATACTTTATCTCCGTTGTCAGTGTTTAGTTGTTCTCACACTCCCCAGGGGACCCGCATCGTTCGGGCGAGCATTCGGTTGGCGTCATCGTCATTGACAAATCGTTCGCCTTCGGGGTCCCATTGCAGCTTGCGGCCGAGCCGCAGACAGATGTTGGCGCAATGGGCAATCGTGTGCGACCGATGGGAGATTTCCGGGCCTGATGCGGGCTGTCGTCTGGAGCGAACGCAATCGAGGAAATTGCGGACGTGCCCGGCCATGTAGGTATAGCCGATACCGGAAACGCTCGAGTCTCGCAGCATCTTCCTGGGCGTGATATTGCCGAAATCATCGATATGAATCCAGCCCTGATCGCCTTCGAATCGTATCCCCTTGTTGCCGGAGTCCATGCGGATCAGCACACCATCGCGATAGCGTGCCAGCACATCGACCTTAAAGGGGACATTGGCAAAGCCATCGGTTGGGAATTGCCCGTGTCCCTCGTATTCCACCGCAGCGCTGTATTCACTGTCATGAGCCCACTGGGCGATATCAAGAAAGTGCGGCCCCATATCCGCGATGGGACCTGCGCCCGTGTCCCAATGATTTCGCCATAGGTCCACACGTACCGGTGAGTAGGGTGCCCACGGAGCCTGGCCGAGCCAACGGTCGTAATCGAATCCGCGCCGAACCGGTTCGCCTCTGGCAATGCCGTTGCCACCCCATCCTCCAAAGGATACGATGATGGTGTGGAGCCGGCCGATCGCGCCCCTGCGAACGGCCTCGGCAACGAACCGATGGGAGCGATTCGACCGTCGCTGGTCTCGACAAGCATTCGGCCCTCGGCAATCGTGAGGCAATACGGTTTTTCGCAGTACACATCCTTTCCGGCACGAGCGGCAAGGATGCTCATCACGGCGTGCCATCGATCACCGGTGGCGATCAAGACGGCGTCGATTTCCTCGCGCGCGAGCAATTCTTCATGAAACCGATGCGCCGTACAATCCCTGTTGCCATGATGATCATCCACGAGGCGTTTTCCCTTCTGGCGGCGAGACCGCCAGCAATCGCACACCGCCAGACATTGCACTTCAGGCTCGCGGAGGAAGTGCCCCAGATCATACAGGCCGCGATTGCCACAGCCGATGACTCCGAGAGTGATTCGTTCGCTCGGAGGGGTCCTGTTATCCCCGCCCAGCGCCGAAGAAGAGACCACATAAGGTACAAGGGCCGAGGCGGCAATTGTTCTTAGAAAGCATCTTCGAGTTGTCTTGTTGTTCATACCGACACCGTCCGTCCCCCAAGGTCCTAAAGTCGCCACGGAGGCCGCATGGATCTGCAGAGCATGCGGTTGGCGTCCGGATCGTCGAATCGTTCCGTTTCTGGATTCCACTTCAGTTCTCTTCCGAGCCGTACGCACAGGTTGGCGATGTGTCCTATGGTTGTTGCGCGATGTGATTTTTCCGGCGAACATATCGTCTCTTGTCGCGTGCGGATGCACCGGAGGAAGTTGCCGATATGTCCTCCGGGATCGGCCCAGCTTCTGGCAGAAATGGCTCGCAGCTTGAGAAGGCTCCTGGGCTCGGCGGTGACAACGTTCGTGTCGTCGTCGACCTGGATCCAGCCTGTGTCACCGACAAAGCGTATGAAGCGTTCGTTAAAGGCCCCGCGCGACCTGAGCACGAGTCTGCGCCCGTCAGCGTATGTGCACGTGACTTCGGCGGTCCGCGGCATATCGGCAAAGTTAGCGGGCTCGAATTGCGCGGTGCCTTTGTAATGAATCGGCCCCGTATCGTCCGTGTCCAGGCCCCACTGGGCGATGTCGGTATAATGACAGCCCATGTTGATCAGCGTTCCACCACCCGTATCCCAGAACCAGTTCCATCCGTTGAAGCGGGCGGGAATAAAGGGGTGCCATGGGGTGGGGCCGAGCCACATGTCATAGTCAACGCCGGGTGGGACCGGTTTGGGTGATTCGGGCTTGAGGATCGGGTTTTCCCACATTTGTGCAATTACGGTGTGGACTCCGCCGATCCTGCCGCTCTTTGCGATCTCGGTCTGGAACCGATACGAATCGACACTTCTTCGCTGATGACCGCATTGGTAGACCGTGCCAAGTTGCCTGGTGGTTTCGACGACCGCTCTGCTCTCTTCGATCGTCAGTGACATGGGCTTTTCCGAGTAGATATCCTTGCCCGCCTTGGCTGCCATGATCGATGTCAGCGAATGCCACCGGTCTCCTGTGGCGATAAAGACAGCGTCAAGGTCGCCCCGAGCGAGCAGTTCGCGGAAATCGCGGTAGGTCGCGCAGTCTTTGTTGTCATAGTGCTGATCGACCTGAGCCTTGCCAGCCAAGAGGCGCTCCGTGCGTGCATCACTGACCGCGATGCATTGCACATCGTCGCGCATCATGAAGTGCGGAATCACGTTGCGACATCGGTTGCCGTGTCCGATGGTTGCGACGGTAATCCGTTCACTGGGAGCGACAGTGCCGTCTTTGCCGAGCGCCGATGCTGGGACGATACGAGGAACCGCAGCCGTCGAGGCGATCAACGCTCCGGTTCGCTTGAGAAAAGACCTTCGTGTAACCACGTTCATACGAAGTAGCTCCAGCCGAAATCCATTGAGCCAAATTCGGTTCGATCTCCGTTCTGTCACAGAGTGTCCGATTCGCCAATAGGACTACCATGATTATGCCTTCGGGACAAGACTAAAGTTGGCACCGAAGACGCCTTGCCAAATAGTCAAGGGCTCGCATGAGCGTTTTTTCTGCTTGAAAAGCCGGCCTTCCACATGCCCACAAGACTCTCGTTTCTCGCCCCAAAAGACAAGGTTCAAGATAGCTTGCCACCAGAGAGGTCGCCTATTGCCTTGCATCGGTGACGGCAGCTTAGTATATTGGCGTCGATACCCGCCCTCTGGAGTCATGGAGATTGGGGCGTTCTGAGTGGGACCTATTCGTTTTGAATGATAAGAGAGTCGGAATGTTATACAGAGACGCACAGACATGTTTCAATACTTGAACAGGAGGCAGAAGAATGAGAAAAACTACTCGCAATATTGAATCCTTCTGTGGATTCAGAAACGGAGAGAACATGAAATCCGAAACCGGACTTTCTGGAGTAATAGACCGCCGTGAGTTTGTGCGGGCCGTCGGTCTGAGTGCAGCGTCGCTTGTCCTTCCCGGATGCGCGGGTACCACAGAACTGACAGCAGGCGGGGCCTCATTGGACCGGCCGAACATCATATTCATTATGGCCGATGATTTGGGTTACGGCCATCTCGGCTGTTATGGTCAGAAGCAAATTCGTACACCGCATCTGGATTGGATGGCCAGCGAGGGGACGAGATTCACACAGGTTTATGCGGGCCACTGCGTTTGCGCGCCGTCGAGAAGCGTGCTCATGACAGGACGGCACACTGGTCACACCTCTGTTCGGGTCAATGGGGGTGGTTCACCGCTGTTGCCGGAGGACATCACGGTCGCCGAAGTGCTTAAGGATGCCGGCTACGCTACCGGTATTTTCGGCAAATGGGGCTTGGGCGACCACGGCACCGCGGGCGTTCCCTACCAACAGGGCTTCGACGAGTTCTACGGATACCTGCACCAGGTCCACGCACACTTTTACTATCCCTGGTTCCTTTGGCGAAACGACCAGAAGCACGCGCTTCCGGGAAACGAAGGTGAACACAGGCAACAGTATTCACACGACCTGATTGTCGATGAGTCGCTGGACTTCATCCGACGTCACAGGCAAGGGCCCTTCTTCCTATATGTGCCGTTCACCATTCCGCACTTCGAGCTTCTGGTGCCGGAGGATTCGCTCAAAGAGTACGACGGCAAATTCCCCGAACCGACTCCGTACGTCGATTCCCGCCGACACTACGCCGACCAGCCCGCACCGCGAACAACCCTGGCTGCCATGATCAGCCGGATGGATCGCGATGTGGGACGTATTTTCGCGTTGCTGAAGGAACTCAAAATCGATGAGACGACGATCGTCTTTTTTACCAGCGACAATGGTGGCTACCGGCTGGCGCGTCCGGGTGAGCAGGACTTCTTTCAGGCCAACGGATCACTTCGAGGCGCGAAGGGCAGCTTTTACGAAGGCGGCCTTCGTGTGCCGATGATCGTTCGGTGGCCTGGAAGAGTTGCGCCCGGTGCAACCGATGATTTCATTTGGGCATTCTGGGACGTAATGCCGACGCTGGCGGAACTGGCCGGTGCGAAGGCGCCTTCAGACATCGATGGGATTTCCGTCGCACCGCGGCTCCTGGGTCAATCTCAAGAGCAGACCGACCGGTTCCTTTACTGGGAGGAGATTCCCCAGGGTAAGGGCGGCACGCCAGCGTGGTCACAGGCGGTTCGCTGGGATAAGTGGAAGGCGGTGCGGCTCAAGCCTCGTCTGCCCTTGGAGCTTTACGACCTGGAGACAGACCTTGGAGAACAGAACAATGTCACTGACCAGCATCCGGCGGTTATCACCGAGATCGAAGGCTACCTTAAGACGGCACGTACCGTGTCGCGCACATATCCGCCACAGGAGCCGAGCTGGAGCTACGACCGGCTGGATACGGGATACGTCAAGTAGGATACGACTCCGATGTGAGACCACCGTTGCTACATCATCGGAATCAACGCCCTCTTCTTGGGCTATTGCCGGAATTGAACAAGCCGAACGCGATGATGATCCTACCTCTGGGCCATCCGTCGATGAACAAATTGAAACGCCTTTTTGTAAGCCTCCTCGACTGTCTTGGGATCAGCACCTGCCAATCCATGTTCTCCATCGGCAATCGTGACGAGCTCGTGATCGACCTGAGACTTCCTGAATTGCTCTGCCATCATGACCGACTGCTCGTAAGGCACATCCGTGTCTTTCGTGCCATGTATCAAGAGGGTCGCTGGATACTGCTTTGTTATATTCTTGACCGGCATGTATGGGTAATACTTTTCCGCTTCTTTGCGAGGGTCCCAGCCTGACACTTCCTTGGGCCAGATCCCCCGCTGCCGGCAGAACTGATAGAATGCTCCACCGTTACCGTTTCGGTCTTTTGAATTCGCAATGGGAGGGCCGCTCACCTGTTTCCTGGCCTGCTCTTCGGTCATCTTCGATCTCTGATGGCGAGGGTAAGGACTGGGCTTACTATACCAGTCGCCGATCAAATCACCGTAACCCCAGAACGAAACGAGCACGGTGGGACGAGGCTTCACACGGTGGCCTGTTACAAGTGTCAAATAGCCTCCAGCCGAGCCGCCCAGCACCGCGATCTTGCTGCTGTCAACGTGAAACAGCTCTCGACCCTCTTGCCGGATCCATTCAAAGGCGTCTTCGACATCTTCGATAATGTTGGGCAACTTCGTTTCAGGAGCCAGACGGTAGTCAATCGAAACGATCGCATAACCCGCATCCAGAAACATCTTCTTAACACGCGCATTGACACCTTCCCGCCCGCCCATGATCAGTGCGCCGCCATGAATCCAGACGACAACGGGCCGAACCCTTGTGTCTTCAGGGCGATACACATTGGCCTTAATCTCAAGATCGCCAACCCGCTTATAGGTGTATGTCTGCACGTGTACTTCCGCGGCTACACTATTGACCAGCGACCCTGCCAGGATGAGGGAGCAAAGTATTCTCCCAATGAACCGTGCCGGGTTACTCGCGAGCATCCTGTTGCTCACTGCCGTATGTTCCAGTGAAAATGCGCTCATATTCGGGACTCCTAAACCAGTCTGTTTCTCTGTGACATACTCACACAAATCGAAACTGTAGGTATCTTATCAGTTCGTCTGCCGTTCAAGCGTTCTGATTGCAGATTGAAAAAGCCCGAGCGCCCGGGCTCGGTCTTCTGGTTCTTTGTACTTCGCCTTGGATCGGTAGATCTTTATTTGGTTGCTCAAGTGTCGGATCGTTAGCGGGGTCATCGACCAACGGAGAAACGCCGACCCAGATCTTGTAGCCCACGGCGCCGCGGGCCTGCCATTCGGCAATCTCCTGTGGTGAATACCACAAGCCATCCGCTATCCGGTCACTGCACACACACAATCTTCCCATTGTCCAGAGCTACGACAATTCGTCCCTTGCTGTCAACCGCTACTCCACCTTTGACCACAGGAGCAGACAGTTCTTTACGCCAGAGTACTGTCCCATCCTTTATCCGAATAGCTGCCAGAGAAGATTCGACTTGGTCGCCTGCCATCCTGACGCCCGCGGCAACAAGAACCTCGGGGCTCACGACAAATCCCTTGAAACGGGTTCCGAGCTTATCCTGCCAGATAACATTTCGCTGAGGCTGCCTTCTTCGCTCGTCCGTGGGACGAGCCGTCCGAGTCGCAGGCTTTTGCCCGGTTTCCAGAATCGGTCCCATGAGTGCAAGACTACTATGCTGGCTTCCCTCATAGCTCGCATTGTATCGAAGAAGCGTGCCGTCGGGATATCCACGATTGAGCGATTGATATTGCGCATACTCAGGAAAATACGCGTAAAAGGCAGTCTGAAAACGAGAATTCAGCCCCTCATGGGGACTATTGAGACACTTGCCGGTCTCCAGGTCGTACCGGGCTGTTTGATAAACTCCTCCGCCTGTGAAACAGAGTTCATTGTCTTGTATCGAAAGGCTGCCCTGCAAACTGATTCCGCTATTGACTTTCTCGGATAAGGTGCCGGATTGGTCATTATACCATTTGACTTGGCCCGTAACTGCATCCAACGCGACGACATAAGTGCCGTCATAATGAGCAATCCCGGCAGCAGCGTATACGAGACCTTCGTGCACGACGACTCCTCCTGCAACCGGCCATGTGGAAATAAGCTTCCCATAGACGGGAATCCGGCGGCCGGCAGGTCCGACGCGAAAACGCCAGAGACGTCTTCCAGTTGCAGCTTCAAAGGCATAGACCCAGCCATCGGCTGAACCGACGTACACTCGTCCTCGTGCTACCGCAGGTGGAAAATAGATGGCCCCTCCGGTATAGGCCTTCCATTTCTGTTGCCCATTGGCATCGATCGCCTGGACCAATCCTTTACGATCGCCAAGAAAGACCGTGCCCCCGGCGACGACCGGGGCCGTGGGCGTGGTTGTCGTCGCATCAATGCTCCACTTTGTCTCAATTTGTGCGGGTATTTTCACGTTTGTATAAGCCGTCCGGCCATTGTTGCCTTGGTATGTCGGCCAATCGCCCTGTTCAATCCTGAAATTCGCCACGGATGTTGTCTCACTCATCCCTGTTTCCAGTCTCGAGTCGTCGATAGACGCTCGAAAATCAAAATCCCCGGCCGGAGCCAGAGAAATGTGCCCGTACAAAGACAACTGACAGCCGCACATCCAGGGTCCCCAGTAAAGCTGTCCATCGGAAATGATCACCCCATCCTGGCACGGAGGACGCATAGGGGCAATGTGCTGAGCGGTGTTGGAAGCCGTATCAACCCGCACGGTCCCGCCGGGAGTTCGGAAAAAGATACTGTCAATGCTTCCTGTTGCTCTGGTACATGCTCTTCGGTCAGGCAGCCTGGCCAGCACCTGGCCGGTTTCGTAGGCGTATTTCGCTCCGGTCTGGCCGGGACCTGCGGCGTAAAAACCATCTTCTCTCAATACAAGCTGGAGATTTCCCCCTTCTTTTTCCCACAGGAGTTTTCCATCCTCAGCACTCGCCACAACCAGCCGGCTGCGTTGCGGTCCGGCAAAGAGAATATATTTATCGTTACATTTAATATAAGTTGTCGTCGCATATCCAGTCACGTAGTGCTGCGCCCGGCCGTGAGGCCCTATCGCTTCGAGCAGGTCGGCAGCCGAAGTCTTCCAGGCAATCTTTTGTTTCTTCGTATCAAGACATGCAAGATATTTCTCGGGACTGTAGAAATAGATGTGTCCGTTTTTCATGCACACGCCCCGGCTGTCAAGATAGTCCTTTTCATTGTGATGCCATAGAATCTTTTTTGACTCCGGGTCGATCGCAACGAACGTCCGCCCAAAGCCGAAATTAGTTTTTGGATTTTTGTAGTCATGCCCCTCCCACATTCCCCAGGGCCAATGGCCCAATCCCGGCGTCTTTGAAGGTTGCGTGTGTATCTCGACTTCGGTTCCTCCGATTAAGGCGTAAAGAATACCATCTTCAATAGCCATCCACTTCCATACCGGACCGTCGGCAACTCCTTCGGGAATAACGATTTCATCCTTAACCCGGCCAGTCTGTGTATCTATCAATTTGCATGATTCATCGTCCGCCATGTATAAAACCTCACCAGTTGCAATCATTGTATTGCGATGGATCATAAATCCCTCTTTCAACGGCCGCTTCCAAAGGATCATTCCGTTATAGGCGTTCGCGCATATCAACGTATTCAGCATTTCATTCTGATTGGCCTTGTGCGCAATATGTCCGAAAGCCCTGAAAACTTTCCCTCCCGCTGCAACCGAGACTTCCGGCATGGGACAGAACATCGGTTCGGCAAGAAACTGGGTTATGTAAGGTGCACGTGCTCGCTGATCTGTCGATTGTGGATTATTGTCCGGACCGTGATAAGGATGGCTCCAGCTATCGGTATTCTCAACGTGCGGTTTGGTGATCTGCCTTCCGCCGATGAGGATGGTTCGGCCGGGGTACGCCACGCGAAGAAGCTCTTTCTCGCTCACACTGTTCTTCGCAGAAGCCGAGACAAAGACCATACCGGCAAGGTTACTGGCCAGATGAATCGACTTCAAATCGCCTTCTTCAACGAAAACACGAGTTCCCAGAAATCCTCGTTTCTCCGCTGCTCTTCGCACCGTGGCGAGTTCATCCGGATCAGGCGACTGAAAATAGACGGTGAGATCCCTTTCAATGATAAACTCGGATAAGAGACGACGAAGTTGCGCATTCGGCAGACCGAGAACGACAAAGATGTCTTTCTTTATTTCGATTCGGTCAAAAACGCTCCTCATCTGCTCTGAAAGACTATCCGCCCCATGCACTGCACCGGCAAGAATCAACAACGTACAACCAATGCCAAATTGTAATCTCTTTTTGCTCATCATTTTGCTGTCTCCTTTAAGCCTTGCCCATATTTCACCTGTCTCTACCGAAAATTCGGTTCTTGTTTCTTTGCAGTAGGTCGAAGACCGATTGCAACTCTATTTGATGATAAAGGCCCGTCCTTATGGACGCTTCAGGGTCCGTTCCGATAGGGTCTCCGGCGTTCTGGTTTGCACTGGTGCTCATCGCGTTGGCCGTCAAGTGAATTTTCGAAGAAATGGGAATGAGCCGCAGACGCTGTCCTGAGCAAGGTCGAAGGGCTTCACGCGATACGAAATACGACTGATAGACACGGATTAACGCGGATTGACACTGATGAAAGGAAAAGAATCAAAGAATTCGTATAGATCCTGTAATCCTGTCAAAGAAAAGACTGGCCGAATGGGTGCTTCGAATTGCCGCGAAGAAATCCCGCGAC
>Ga0111193_1017_pt2 | contig 14492 bp, 11 predicted proteins | sample DeeMarSWOR324_28_FD_80361 | JGI IMG/M metagenome (GOLD analysis project Ga0111193, IMG submission 80361) | candidate division BRC1 bacterium SM23_51 | reverse complement strand
TCAGCCGAGCCGATCGAGTCCTCCGGCCGGGTGCTCAGAAAAACCTCGTACTCCTCGAACCCGAACGTCCGGAAGAAATGCTGGATCATGTCAATGATCCGTTCGATCTCGCCGGGCAGCTGGTCGGGCGTGCAGAAGTGGTGTGCATCGTCCTGGGTGAAAACACGCACGCGGAAAAGCCCGTGCAAGACGCCCGACATCTCGTGGCGATGAACGAGCCCCGGCAGGTCGCGATACGAGTACAGGCGGGTCTTGTAGATCAGAAGCCCGCCGGGGCAATTCATCGGCTTGACGGCGAACGCCCGCTCATCGATTTGCGTGAAATACATGTTCTCGCGGTAATGATCCCAATGGCCGCTGCGGTGCCACAGCCCCTCGTCCAGAATCATCGGGGTCATCACTTCCTGGTAGCCCCGCAGCGCCAGCTCCTCGCGACAAAACCGGATCAGCTCATTGTAGAGAACCGTTCCGTTGTGGTGGAAGAAGGGAAAGCCGGGGCCTTCCTCGTGAAAGCTGAACAGGTCGAGTTCGCGGCCCAACCGCCGATGATCACGTTTCTTCGCCTCTTCGAGAAGCGCCAGGTGTTCCTTCAACTGTTTCTTGCTCGGAAACGATGTGCCGTAGAGCCGCTGGAGCTGCTCGCGCGTCGGGTCGCCTTTGCGATAGGCGCCGGCGACCGAAAGGATTTTGAATGCCTTGACGTAGCCGGTCGAGGGCAAATGGGGACCACGGCAAAGATCGACAAACTCGCCCTGATCGTAGACCGAGATCGTTTCGCCGTCGGGCAACCCGCGCAGGAACTCGACCTTGAACTTCTCGCCGCGTTCTTCGAATAGAGCGACCGCCTCGTCGCGCAAGATCTCACGCCTGCGAATCGGCAGGTCGGCCGCGACGATCTTGGCCATCTCGGCCTCGACCGCCGCCAGGTCTTCGGGCGTCAGCGGCTGGAGCGTTTCGATGTCGTAGAAGAAGCCGTCCTCGAGCGGTGGTCCATCCTCCAGATGGGCGTCGGGCATGAGGCGCTTGACGGCGTGCGCCATGACGTGCGCCGAGGTGTGACGAAAAGCCTCGCGCCCTTCGGCATCGGCAAATGTCACCAGGCAGACGTTTTCGCCATCGCTCACGGGCGTCGCGAGGTCCATCAATCGCCCGTTGATCTTACCGGCCAGGGCGGCGCGTGCAAGCCGCGGCCCGATCGCCGCCGCCACGTCGCGCAGCGTCGCACCCTCGTCAACCGTCAGGTGCGAACCGTCGGGCAGCCCGACCTTGATGCCCATCCTTTCACTCCTTGCAGACCATAGCGGCGGCGCGACCAACCGGCAGCGGTGAGATGGGTGACGCACTCCCGCCTCGGTCGCGCTTGACCACCCGCCCAACTAAGGTCACTCATCCTTGGAAGCCAAACCGACGAAGTCAAACACTTTCCCACAAGGCCCAAGGCGGGCCGCGTATCTTCGGGTCACATCCTCCGCGTTCTATGGTCCGCGCCTCACTCCAGATTGCATTCCGGAGGTCTCCGCCACCTAAGGACAAAGTCCAGCAGCAACTTGCGTTCAACATACCTAATGAAAGACGGCCGCACCATCTCGCTAAGACCATCCACGGGAAACGCGGCAACATATAGCTTCTTTCTTTTGCATTTGCGTTTCCTGCGATAGGTCATGCCGCCGCTATGTTCATTCTTCCCTTCGAACGCCGAGTGATGAAACTGAACCCACCTATCTCTCAGCCTGTTGCACGTTTCGCCAATGTAGATAATCCGCCAGCTTTGCGGGTTGGCTGGACCGCGGCGCGGTCTATCAAAATGCGCGAGCAAATACACCCCGGGGAGGTCCCACCGTTTGAACGTATCGCGTTTGCTCCAAGCCATCCACGACGAGAATACTACTCTTGGCAAGTGCATTGGTTCCCCCGAAGCGCCCTTTCAATAGTTCCCGTGTTCGAGTGCGGCATCGATAAATCGCAGATAGTTCTCTTCCGTTTCCCTCGCCAAGGGGGAATTGATCGGCGCAGCCGTCGGCATAATCACATAACCGCCGCCATCCTTGGCCGAATTCATACACTCCCTTACGGTTCTCTCCACATCAGCCGCCGTACCCACTTCGAGCACCTTGAGCTGGATATTGCCAAATATACACACCTTGTCGCCGATGCGCTTCTTCACTTCAGCGAGCGCGATATCCCCGTCAGGGGGCGCTTCGCACGGATCTATCGCATCTGAACCCGTCTCAGCGATCATATCGAGAACCCGTCCGATCCTGCCGTGACAATGCAAGCGGACCCTCGCCCCTCTGCTATGGATCAGGTCCACCATCTCGGAAACGTAGGGCACGACAAACCTCTTGAAACATTCGGGGGCAAGATAGGGCGGAGTTGCATATTCGGGACCACAAATCCGGTAGAGCTCGACAACGTTGACCTCGAGCATTCTTCTCAGGTTCTCCATGGCTCTTTCGTGCATTATCGCAACGGTCTTTGCAAAGTGCTCTATCTCTGTCGTCGCCCACACAGTATAGAGTCCAAACTCCATCAGGTCCGCCGCCACCCATAGTGGATCTGCCAGCGACGCCATAATAATTCCCTTGTCGCCGACTTCCCTTTTGACCCTGGCATAGTCCGAGACGTCATACGCAAGCGGCTCGTAAGGTATGGACAACGCAGCATTCACGTCATCGGTGCTCTTGCACCAATGTTCAACCTGCCATTCGGTGTGTATATTATCGCTGGTTTTTGTGGTCTGCGTAAGATCGCCCCTGGGCGTATGAAGCGTTTTCCTGCAAATTGTGGAATTGCCATCTCGCGATTCCTCGACATCCATATCAACCGGATAAGCCGACTCCAGGAACGTCGCATTCGAGGTTGGCTCCCACATGCAAATGCAATCCGTCTTCTCGCGTATGGCATCCATCAGTCCTGCATACGACGAATCGTTGTTCTCGAAGGCCTTGCTGTTATATCCAACCAGCTCGTATGTGGAAATGGGTACCCTATCTGGCACCTGGCATCTGAGGGCCGTGAGGATCCTCTCTCGCGAGTTCATGCCCGAATCCTATTCTTACTGTTTCAACGGGGAGGTGGCGGCGAAATCCGCAACATACTCCATTTCGCTTGGCACCAATCGCCGTTTTAGCATTTGCGAACGAGCCGGCAACCTTAGTTGCTCGTCGGCAGCACGCTGCGATACTCGTCCTTGTATAAACCAATCTTCGCCACCGGGATTCGCTTGAAACCCAGCTTGTACGCGGGTGAATCATCTTTGAGTTGAAAGTTCATGTTGGCTGCGTCAACAAAGCCAGGATCTTCTTCCGTGAGGTTGTCTTCAATGACAACGATCTTCCTGTCAACGCCTTGCAGTTCCAGCCATTGGCTCCGGTAGCAGACGTTCCGCACGATCGCATTGCCTCTTGGCACGGCAGGGTCATCCTCGAGAATTGTCGCCAGCGTTGGATAGCGTGTGCTGTAGGGCGGCTTGTTGTAATTGACCCCTTCCAGCTTCTTGTACATTCCCCATGCTCCATCCTTGACAATATAGCGTTTCGCCCAACCCAGGCCGCGCGCATCAATGTGCACGGCGACATTGCAGTCAACGAAGATATTGTTCCCAACAGTATTGTCCTGTCCGCCTCCAACGAAAGCGGCGCGGTTGGTCTTGTAGAAAACGTTGCCGAAAACCGTTGCGCCACTCGCGGCATCATCGAGATAAACGCCCATTGAGCCGTAGCCGACACCACCAAGATGGTGAAAGAAGTTATGGCGGATGACGTTGCCACGCATTGTCCAGTCGCGTCCCATGTAAAAGGCACCGACATCGCCTGTTTCCCGGCAAACGTGATGAATCTCGTTGAACTCAACAGTGTGGTCATTGCCGGACAGGAGAATAGCACTATGAGGAGCATCATGAATCAGATTATGCGAGACACGATTGCCCACTCCGCTCACATGGACGGCGGGACGGTAGGTTCGCACCCAACGGCTATAGTTGTGGATGTGATTGTTCGTCGCATAGTTGCCGGCTGGTGTGAGACTCATGCGGTCGCCGCCGCTCAGGCCGATTCCACCGTCGCCGGTTTCATAGATATCGCAGCTAAGGACGCCATTTTCTGTCCCGCCGCTCACGGTGACGGCGCCATTGCCGATATTGCGAAACGTGCAACCGGCGATAAGATTGTGCGTTCCACCAACCAGTTCGACCGCGTTGCCCCGGGTGCATTCGAACGTCAGGCCGCGCACGGTCACGTAAGAAACATCCTGCATCGATATCATCGGTTCTTCGAGGAGAGACACGAATGCCTTGCCACTGTCGATTGGCGCTGGCGGCCAAAAGTAAAGAACTCCGCTATTTCGGTCGAGGTACCATTCGCCGGCTTCGTCGAGTTCCTCCAAGAGGTTCAGAGCATAGAATCGCTGTTTGGCGGAATAGCCGTAGACCCCGTGTGGCTCATGTGTAGCAATTTCTCGGGTCTGCGTATCGATAGATTTGACCTTCTCATAGGAATCGGCCCAATCGTAGGTCCAATATCCGTGAACCCAGACATCATCCGCGCCAGCCCAGCGTTTTGGTCGGTCGCCTTCATAGGTGAACTTGCCCCCATCTTTCCCCGCCGGCACTTTGGCGATTTCGGCCCAACCACGATTGGGCCAGCGGGCCAGCGTCATTGGTTTATCCTGAAAGAACAGCTCCAGCGCGGCCGGATAGGTCGGCCGACCGAAACCGCGCGGCTTGATCTGGCCAAAATCCGAGATTCCCTGCGCTTTGAGATCCACCTGCAATATCTTGCCTCGACACGCTTTGTCTATGCGGCTGAGAATCGCCGGGTCATCAATCGGTTTGAATCCCGCGATTTCCCTGCCGCCGATGAGACGCACTTCCTCACCGCCGTGGGCTCGGTAGACAATGGGAGCGTCCTTTGCGCCGTTGTCGTCAGCGGTCAGCTGAAAAGTCTTCGTGCGAGGGTAGGTGCCGCCGCGCATATAGACCGTCACGCCGCGATCGGGCAATCGCCCCGCCTCCTTCAGCCTGCGAATGGCCTGGCGGGCTCTCTCGATCGTTGCGAACGGTCCATCGGTTCGGCGCTGATTCGGCTCTGCTGGTCTTCCCGACCACGCATCGTTGCCATCCATCGAAACGTAGAATACTGCTCCCTCGTCTTGCTCTCTCGCCTCGCCGACACAAGCGCCAGAAACAGACAATACGATACTGATCATCAAGACGAACCACCGCAGCTTGCTCATTCGTCTTCCCCTCCTGCCCGATGCCAGAGTGGCTCTCATGCTCCGAATCCTCGGTTCGAACGGCCCGAAGGGAACCTGCATGAGAGAGCGTCTCGTGTAAAGCAAAAGGAATCATTCAGTCGATCGCCGGATGGGGCAATATGCGCATCGTGTTGAGGTCATCCGTTAAACCAACCGAAACGCGAATCTAGCCTTATGGCCATCGTGCTGCAAAGGCAAAGGATGACAGCAGTCAGTGGTGATGTCTTTGTTCTTGCAGCCGCAGAGTTTTATACGGACACCGTGCCCAGCGGCGAGGACTCTGAGGTCGACATACTTTGAACGGCGATAATCTGCGGGCGGAAGCCAGATCCGCCCGCGGCCGCAGTAGTCGGTGACCTTATGCGTGTACAGCCGCCGCATCTCGCGGAATGACCACTTGCCCCACGCAAGATCAGATGGAGGTCGAATCCCCCAGCGGAGAAACATGTACGAGGCCACCGCCCGGCGGATGCCCCGCCGGGAAAGTTCATAGAGAAGCGCATCGAGCGAGACATCATTGTCAGTAAGGCCTGGAATCATCGGGTCCATTCGCGCCTCGCAGGGGATCCCACGCGACATGAGCAGCTCGAGATTTTCCAAGCGTTGCTTGACAGGAGCGGCCCGAGGTTCCATTAGCCTTCGCACATCGTCGTCCACGGTTGTAATTCCCACCTGCACGTAAACGTTCCCCGGATGCCGCCTGAAAAGCGTCACGAATCGCTCGGGAATCGCTATATCACAGGCCACTATCACTCAGGTCTTGCCGTCGGCGTTGCCAGGAAGCGGATCGGCGTGAGGCTCCGGCGCAGAGAAAACGGCCTCGCAACTTATGCCAATAGCACCATGCTCCGGCCCGCTGGAATCTGGTCGCTTGCGCAAATCTTGATCGCTTACGTTCAGCGTTTCTTGCTTTCTCATCATTTCGTTGAATTCACGATGTGCCCGACTTTCCTGGAGGATCGTCCTACACTTGGTGATTGTAGAGCGGACTTCTTCGAAGAAACCGGCCGGTGGATGGCACCAGGTCCGGGTCTCCGAGAGCGAGTGGATTACATCTAGAATCTGCATCGCGTGGTAAGGCAACTCCTGATACGCGATCGCCCACAGCATAGGCTGGTAGTGCTCAAACTGATCACGGATCTTTTTCAGGAACCTGAAGGCCTGTTTCTGTTCTGAGGTAAGCTGGATTGCGTGCCCACCGAACCACTTGCGCATGTACGAGTCGTCTTGGCACAACTTGAGCGCGTTCTCTATTGCGATCAGGCGACGGCCTCTTTTCGTCTCTCGGACAACGGCCAAATTCGCCGTGCCTTCGCATGCGCATATTGCGAAGCTATACAGAGCACTATGCAATGCGATCACGGCCCATTTCCACGCCAGTCTGTCCTCCTCCGCCTGTAGTGCAAACAGACATACCCTCTTCAGGCAGTCCAATGCATTCGTCTCTTCGGTTACCTGGAGCCAGTCAGCCTTCCGCTGGTCTTCGCCCATGGTCCTCCTTCCTGCAAAGGTATTCTTGTCGTTTGAGCGGTCGCGCGTAGTCAACGGAGCGGCGGGAGAGAGTAAAACGAATCGGGGTACTGACTATTCGGTATTGTGACAGAACCGCTTGCTAGCACTGGCTCCCCGGGCAGGACTCGAACCTGCAACCCATCGGTTAACAGCCGATTGCTCTACCGATTGAGCTACCGAGGAGCACGTCCCTCCCGATCGCATCCAAACAATCGCTCGAAGTCAAACGCTGATCCAAAACTCGCGCCGCCACAAGCGCTCGGCTATACGCAACTTGACCCCAAACGACATCAAATGAGATTTCACGTCTCCCCCACTCTGTCAAGAGGATTTGAGGTATGGCAACTTCCCCGGACTCGCGAACTAACGCGTATTCGAAGGTGCTTTCTCGCGCGCTTTGCGCAGGAGTCGCCCCTCGCGGCGCAGAGCGATGCGCAATGTCCCGTCCTCGGGATAAAGCTCGATCCCGCGCTTGCAGATCTCGATCGCCTCCTCGTGAAGGCCAAGCTTTCTGCAAGCGTGGGCAGCGTCGCGAAAATTGAACAATAGCCAATCGCGCTGAACAGCGTCGAGTTGGTCGAAGTCTCTTTCGCCCCGCTCGATGGCCGGTTGCAGGATTTCGAGCGCCTTGCGTGGATTCTTCGCCTCGGCCAGGTAGAGGTGGGCGAACATATAGACCAGTCCCTGCTTATCATAGGGCTGGCCCTCGCGGGGCGGGTTGAGGGCGACGGCTTGCTCCATGAGAGCGATGGCCTGGCTGGTGGCTTCAGGGTTCGAGCGCTTGGTCCCCTGCAGCCAGAACGCCGTAGCCACCCACGCCTTCTCGTGCTCGGGATTAATCCAGGTCGCCAGGCGAAGCCACGGCAGCGCCTCCTGGGGCTTGACGTGCGGGACATGAGCAATGGAAAAGGGCTTGATCTCACGCTCGACGTTGCCAAGGATCCCGCGGAAGTCTGTCTCGGCCGTGGGAATCAGTGGCGGGTGCTCGTGGTCCTCGTGCTCATGTCCTTCGTGCTCGTGAGCATCCGTCACGGCGTCGACAGGCGGCGAAGTCGCCTCTTCGGTCGCCGCCAAGTGGCGCTGCTGATCCTCTTTCAGCCGGTTGTCCAGAGTATCCTCGCACGCGATCCGGTAGCGCACACCACGATGCTGATAGTGAGTGGACTTGTTGTAGCACATGTCAGCCAATGACATCTGGAACCCCCGGAACAACTGTACCACGCCGCTCGATCGATCACGCTCGCGGTCGGGCATGACCGTGAAGCGAATCTGCTCCGCGATCGGCTCAACGACTACGGGGCTGATTGCTCCCAGGGTCGCCAAGCCGAAAACCACAACGGCCCATCGTTGCCAGGCCCTTCCCAGTCCGATCGTCATCAGACCCAACGCCTCTCGAAGAGATTATAGGCGACCAAGAGCGCCAGCACGGCATACGCCGCCGCGTAAACGAGCAACGAGAACGCCAAACCCCACGCCAATGGCACGGCTTGCGCCAGGCACAAGCGCGAAATGTTCAATGCCTCGAAGTGAGGAAACGCGTACAGAACCCGCCCTAAGAGCCCTGTCCACGAATCGCCTGCAACAGCCAGGCCCGACTGCAGCATGTTGAAAATCACACCCCACAGGAAGTAATAGCCCAGTGACACCATGACGTTGAGTGCCTCGGGCAGAAACGCCGAAAGCATCAAGGTCATCGCCGCCAGCGCAGCCAACCCTGCCGCTTTGAGCACGATCGTCTGCACGAAAAGAACCTCGCCGAAAGGCTGCGGCGAGGGAACAACCACGCGGATGAGTACAACAAAGCATAGCAACGAGATTACCCCCACAAGCCAACAAGCCACGAACTTGCCCGAAAGGAACTGCCAGCGCGACAGCGGTCGCGCCAGCAGCGGCAGAATTGTGCCGTGTTCGATCTCCTTGGGCACCTGGCGCGCTGCCAGCACCACCACTAGGATCGCCGCCGAGGCAAAACTGAAGGTCAATCCGAGGCTGAACAGCAGTCGCCGGACCGATTCGTCCTCCGATCGCCCCCGCAACAGCACCATGGCCACCATCGCGTAGAGGCCCAGCAGGATCACCAGCACGTAGAAATCCTTCTTGCGCAGCGTCTCGAAGAACGTGATTCGCGCTACCAGCCAAGTCGCCATCGCTCAGATCTCCCGCCTGCGGAACATCAGGAAACCTACTGCGAAGAAGACGGCGACGAAAACCGCGGCATCCACGGTCCAGAATCCCAATACCCACGCCGGCACCGGCGGCCAGTCGTGGACAACCTTGATCGTCAAATCGCCCAACGCCAACTGCGGCACGACGTAGTTGAGCACCACGAGCAAGCGTCGCATCCACTCGCCGACGTCCTCGTAATAGTAAACCCGGATAAACGACGTGATCTGCTCGGAGAAAACGAAAAAGAGAAAAGCCACAGTCAACGTCGCCGAATGAGTCATCAGGGTCGAAAGCATCAGCGTCAGCGCACCCAGGATTGCCAGCGCCACGAAGCGCAGGTAGATCATCTGGAGAAATGTCCACCACTTCAACGGGACGCCGATCTGCAACTCGCCGATGAAGAAGGCACCCATAAAGACCACATAGGCGATCGCCGCTGCCAGAAGCGTCCCGACCAGTTTGCCAACCAGAAAGTGCAAGCGGCTGACCGGCTTGGCCAGAAGGGGATAGATCGTCCGCGCCTCGAACTCGCGCGGCAGTTGGCGCGCCGCCAGAAGGATGACGATGATCATCGTCGCCCAATTCATCACCGTCAGCGACACTTCGCGGAAAAACTTGTGCAACGACGAAATGCCGAAGAACCGGAACACGCCGACGAACAAGATGAGCAGGGCTGAGATCAGCGCGACGACATAGATCTCCTTGCGGCGGACTGCTTCGATCAGGATTGTCTTGGCAATCAGCCAAACCTTACGCATCGGTCACCCCGGCTGAACACGCAGGTCGCACCGCTAGACAGCAATCGTTTTCTACTATCCAACTCCGATCGTAGGTAAACCCGGTAGGCCAATCAATCCTTTTCTCACGCCGCTCGGCTCGTCCGTAGGGCCGGCCATCAGGCTTCGACGACCGAATCGTCGCCGACAAGCAGGCGAATGCCGGAGGGCCGCCGATCCCCCTTTCGGACGACGACCCGACGGCCGATCAGGCTGTCCTCCAGCCGATCGATATCGCGGATTTCACTGTCGGACAGAATAACGCTGTGCTCGACGACAGAATGGATGATGCGAACGCCCTCGCCGATACTCGTAAACGGGCCGATGAAAGACTTCTCAATCTGCGCGCCGGCACCGACAATCGCCGGGCCGCGGATGGTACTCGACGCGACGCGCGCGCCCGACTCGATGCGGACACGGCCAACAACCTGGCTCTCTTCGTCCACCTCGCCTTCAACGGCTCGGGTGATCCATTGGTCGAGAACGACTGTGTTGGCCGACAAAAGGTCGTCTTTCTTGCCCGTGTCGAGCCACCAGTGTTGCAGGATCTGGCTGTCCACGCGCTCGCCCGAGTCGATCAGCTGTTGGATCGCATCGGTGATCTCGAGCTCGCCGCGCTGCGATGGCGCGATTCTTTCGATCGCGTTGTGAATGCGAGGCGAGAAAACGTAAACTCCGACGAGGGCAAGATTGGAGGGCGGCGCGGCAGGCTTCTCAACCAGGCGAGAAATGCTGCCCGAAGGGCCCACGTCGGCGATCCCGAAATCCGAAGGGTTGGCGACCTCCTTGAGCAAGATCGCAGCGCCGGAGTTCGACGCGTGGAACCGCTCGATCAATTCATTGACACCACCGCCGATCAGGTTGTCGCCCAGATAGAGCAGGAAGTCCTCGTCGCCGAGAAAACCGCGGCCGACCTTGACCGCGTGGGCGATCCCGGCAGGCTCTTGCTGGACGATGTACTGGATTTTCAGTCCCCAAGTCGAGCCATCGCCGACGGCGCGCCGGACCTCGTCGCCGGTCTCCGGACTGACGATCATGCCGGCGTCACGGATGCCGACCCCAGCGACATTTTCGAGAACGTAGAAAAGAATCGGCTTGTTGGCGATGGGAACCAGCTGCTTGGCCCCGGTGTACGTCAGGGGGCGAAGCCGCGTTCCGCGTCCCCCGCTCAAGACCAGCGCTTTCATCCGACGCAATCCTCCACTTCCCGCGGCCGCGTGCGATGCATCGTTTCCGCACGATCGCGCTCGTGCACGGGCGCTCCCCCAGAACGTAGGCCGCGCAGACCATCTGTCAACGACTTTGTCCCGGTGGCAGGTTTAGACTTGCGTTCGGCCCAGGCCGTTTCTAGAGTGCGAACGAACACAAGGCCGCGAAAACATTGCGTCGCGCGGACTTCGAATGGCCTCGAGGCACGAATGGGCGAGAAACGGATCTATCTGACGACCCCGATCTATTACGTCAACGCGTTGCCTCATATCGGCCACGCCTACACGACGATCGTCTGCGATGTCGTCCGGCGCTACTACGGGCTGCTCGGCTATGACACATACTTCCTGACCGGCACCGACGAACACGGGGCAAAAATCATGCGCGCGGCCGAAGAACAGGGCGAAACACCCCAGGCCTATGTCGATCGCATCAGCCAGGCGTTTCGCGACCTCTGGCCGCGGCTCGCGCTCGAACCCAGCGACTTCATCCGCACGACCGAGCCACGCCACAAGCAAGTCGTTCAGCGCATTCTCCAGGACCTCCACGATCGCGGCGAAATCTACTTCGAAAAGTACGGCGGCTCCTACTGCGTCGGCTGCGAGCGCTTCTACACGGAAAAGGAACTGGCCGAGTCGGGCGGCCTTTGTCCCGACCACCAGGTCAAGCCGACCTGGATCGAGGAGGAGAACTACTTCTTTCGCATGTCGAATTACCGGCAATGGCTGATCGAACACATTCGCGCCCACCCTGATTTCGTTCGCCCCGAACGCTACCGCAACGAAATCCTGAGCTTTCTGAGCGAGCCACTTCGCGACCTCTGCATCTCGCGGCCCCGATCGCGCCTGCCCTGGGGAATCCCGCTGCCTTTCGACGAGAACTACGTGACCTATGTCTGGTTCGACGCGCTGGTAAACTACATCAGCGCGCTCGGCTATCCCGACGGCGAGAAATTCCAACGCTATTGGCCGGTCGTCGAGCATTACATCGCAAAGGACATCCTCAAGCCCCACGCTGTCTATTGGCCCACGATGCTGCGGGCGATGGGCATCGAGACCTATCGCCATCTCAACGTTCACGGTTATTGGAACTACGGCGAGCTGAAAATGTCGAAGTCCCTGGGCAACGTGGCGCGACCGCTCGACCTGACAAGTGTCTACGGCGTTGACGCCCTGCGCTACTTCGTCATGCGCGAGATGGTCTTCGGTCTGGACGCCAACTTCGACGAACATGCCTTCAACGAGCGCTACAACAGCAACCTCGCCGACGATTTGGGCAATCTGCTCAGCCGTCTGACGGCGATGATCCGGCGCTATTGCGAAGGACGCGTCCCGCCGAGCCACACGCTCGAACACGGCGACCAGGCGCTGCTCACTCTCATTGACGCGGTCGTCCAGAGCTTGCCGCAATGGCTGGGCGAGCTGAAATTCCACCACGTCATCGAAGAGACGCTCCAGGCGGTCCGGTCGCTCAACCGCTACATCAACGACAACGAGCCGTGGGCGTTGGCCAAAGCCGGTCGGCGCGAGCGACTGGAGACCGTCCTTCACGTTGCAGCACGCGGCACCGTTGTGACGCTTCAACTGCTTGGACCCGTTATGCCCGCCAAGTCGGCCGAGGCACTGTCGTGGTTGGGTGTCGAGGAGACCGATGCGAAAATCGATCCGGCACGGCTTCGTGCCGGCGCGCCCGTCGTCGCGGGCAACGTGCTTTTCCCCAAGATTCGCCTGGGCAGGCCCGAGGACGAAAAACCCGCGGAGCCCAAGGTCGCTCCGCCACAGAAGAGGGAGAAGAAAATGGCCGAGATCAGCTTCGACGAATTTATGAAGGTGGACCTGCGCGTCGCGAAGATCATCGAGGCGGCGCGGGTCGAGGGAACGCAGAAACTCGTGCGCATGACGATCGACCTGGGCGACGAGCAACGCGAGATCGTCGCCGCTATCGCCGAGCAGTATGTGCCCGAACAACTGGTCGGAATGAACATCGTTGTCGTGGCCAATCTGGCCCCGCGCAAGGTCCGCGGCATTCTCTCGAAGGGAATGCTCCTGGCGGCCGTTCAGGACGAGGCGACGCTTTGCCTGGTGACCACGGACGGCGACTGCGCACCCGGCACAAAAGTCGAATAGCGCGCCCGCCGGACAGCAAACCCCGGCCGGCCCAGGAAACGCAGACACTAATGAGAGCACTGTTTTCTGGACAATATGGAAAGGGCCGCGAGGGGGTTGTGCGAGGGGGACCTTTTCGCAAAAAAAGGTCTCCTTCCCCCAGAGAAGCCATTTCCACCGTTGCGAAAGAGGGTCTATAGGATCAGACAAGACGAGAGGAGGATGTGATCTATGAAGAGAGCAATTGCACTCTTGGCGGTTGTTTTACTGGCGGTGAGCCTGTTTGCGGGGTGCGCTGCAGTCGCACAGTCGCCCGTCGGTGTGTCCTTGCCCGCCGACATTGAGGCGCCTGTTACTGCAACAGCAAACCCAAGCGGTACGTAGCGAGTAACGCGAGCCGTCGGTGCATCAAACGGAAGGAAGACGCCTATTGGGCGATGCGGTACCCGTAGTGGAACAAAACCGAAAGGAGGATGTGAGGCATGAAGAAAACAGTAGCGTGTTTAGTCGTCGTGTTGTTGGCAGCGACCTTGTTCGCGGGGTGCTCGATCGTGCAGTCGCCTGCGCTCGGTCTGTTGTACACCGATGTCGAGGCGCCTGTCGCTGCAACGTCAAACCCCAACGCCACAAAGGTCGGCACGGCAATGTGCGAGTCAATCCTGGGGCTTATTGCCGTCGGCGACGCCAGCATCGAGACAGCCGCCAGAAGTGGCCAGATCACCAAAATCCATCACGTGGATCACTACAGCAGAAGCATCCTGGGCATCTATGGTGTCTATGAGGTGCGAGTTTACGGCGAATAACGCAGGAACAGTACAACTACCGACTCCCTGACCCGGCGCATGCCCGTCGAGGCGAACGGGATGCCTGATGGTGTGATCCTGGGCCACTGCCTGCAAGCGATACCGGAACGGTGGCCCGGTCACGGGCACGCAAAGCGGGTCTTTCTCGCCTGTCCGCTGGGCGAGGTCAGACGGCCTATGCCCAGGCGGGAAGATAGCGCCTCGGCAACGCCCACGGCTTGCGGTAGGGGCGCGAGAGCAGGCGATCGGCCTCATCGTCGCCAACGAAGCGGTGAGCCGTCGGGTCGAACTGCAGCCTGCGTTCCAGGCGCTGAGCGACGATTCCCATCAGGCACCAGGCCGTCGTCTTAAAGCCAGTTTCGATGTCAGCGGCGGGACGGCCGCGCGTCCGTACGCATTCGAGGAAATCCCGCACGTGGGCGTCATGATCGAGCGATCCGGCGGCACGCTCGACCACCTCGCCACTCGGTTCGCTGCAGACTTGCCAGCCGTCATAATCCGCAGTTAACGTAGCCTCCGACCCGTGGAAAGCGATGCCAAGGCCGCGGCTTTCGGGCGAGTTGTCCGGCCATCGGCGGTGTTCCCAGACAACGTTGAAATCGGCGAAGTCGTAAGTGACCACCTGCGTGTCGGGCGTGTCGCGCCCGTCGTTGAAGTTGAAAACCCCG
>Ga0111193_1024_pt1 | contig 14563 bp, 12 predicted proteins | sample DeeMarSWOR324_28_FD_80361 | JGI IMG/M metagenome (GOLD analysis project Ga0111193, IMG submission 80361) | candidate division BRC1 bacterium SM23_51 | reverse complement strand
CACGACTGCCCTTCCGGTCTCCGGCTTGCAGACGCCCGACCTCAACCTGGACGGCACCCTGCAGCCGACCGAGGACTTTCCTCTCGACGGCTATCCACATCCCGACGGGGTGAGAACGGTCTATTCGCGTCCCGTGACGCAGGCCCTGGCGAGCAACAACGTCTTCGGCGGCCCGTGGCCGCCCGACGTCGCCACACCTGCCGTGGCGAACACCTACTGGGACATACGCGAGGCGGTCCGGCTGTATGACGAGGCGACCAGTCGCATACCCAGTCTTGAGGCGATGATTCTGGCCGGTGTGCGCGACCATGTTCAGTCCGCTCCATTCAAACCCCACATTCGCCAAGCGCTAGAGGGATGGCGCAACAACGGTGCGTGGGTACAACTGAATCCGAGCCCGACCTACCTGATCGAGGCCGACCCGATTCTGGCCGGTCGTTCCGATCTTCCGGACAATGTTCCGAACACACTTCCCGGCGATTGGACGCGAATCTCGCCCCACTGCGTTCCGAAAGACATCAACAGTTCCATTTACCAGCTGGCGTCCATCCGGCAGATGGCCGACCGCGTTGAAGGCGTCTTAAGGCCGGCCCCAGCGGGCGCCGATCTGATCACCTTTGTGAACTCGGCAGGAGTGGGCCGCATTGCGGTTCGCATCGAGGTACCGGAGAGACCCCGTTACCCCGAAGGCGCCCCGATCGTTGTTGAAGTTTCGACGTGGTTTGTTAACATTATAGATTTCCATAGGGTCAACGAAACGACTCGGATCGGTGCTATTACCATCTCTTACCTTTGGCCGGAAGGAGTGGACCGCGACTCGGGCGCTCGAAGCGAGGGTGTGTATGACTACGGCGGGCCGGACTCGCTCGCCGTGCTTCGCGATGTGATTCGCTTTGCCTCCGGCCAGATTCCGGACGTCGACGGGCGTACCATTGAGGATCTTGTGGCCGTCACGGCACTCACCGAGAATGTCGGACTGTTTGCCTCGTCGCATTCCGGCGTTGTCGCGACGAACGTTCTTGCCCATCATGGCGGCGAGATGCCTCTTGTGAAGTATCTCGTCGGTCGCGAAAACCCAACGCGCGATGAGATGTATCCACTCGAGCTTGGGCATTTTGACAACCGGATACGACAGCCTTTCCACACACATCCTTCACCCGGAGATCTGTCCGAAGATGTGGGGCAAACGATACTACTCCCATGCCATTACGCAGGCACTGTTGGACAATGGCGCCCTGACGACGGCGAGCTGGCCGGCAGATCTGGCCAGCTCCACGGAGACACTTGCGCATTGGCCCTATCGCACGACCGTGCACAATTATCCGCTGCTTACCGGCTCCGCGCCGAATCTGAAGGTGATGCTCGTCTTTGGCAAAAAGGACCACGTCCAGGCGGCCGTGACCAAGCCGCACATCCACCAGGCTTGGGACGGCTTCACCTCGGCCGCAGGGATATGGGTGCGTGTGAATCCCGACCGCGCCTATTGTCATTCGGTCAATCCTTTCTATGGAAACGACTTTCCAGACAATGACGCCGAAAGCGAGCCGGACGACTGGCACGACATCATAGATTGGGGCTTCCCGGTTTCTGCGGGGGTCAGAGAAGACGTCTGGTTGGCAGCCGTGGCCGAGATGGCCGATCGGGTTCACGAGAACAACTGGGACGCGAATCTTGACGCTGTTTTCTATCCGGTGCTGTCGCCGCCCCCTGCCGCTGTTTCCCCTGCGTGGATGCTGTATTAGGAGTTACCCAAAGGTTCGAAATGCCAGGGTGAGAACATGCTATGTGGTGGCAACAAAGTGTTCTGCCCCGCGGTTAAGAGAGGGATGAGTGCGAAGGAACCGCAGCGTGACTTTCCTGTTCCCAGGTGACCGAGTGATTCTACCAGCCGGTCGTTTCCGCAAGGGATCGCGGTCTGTCGAGCCTACGAGGACCACTGCGAATCTTGCACGCCGAGAAGGGTAGGACTGTATTAGCAAGGCAGGCAACCGTGTCCGAGCATGCTTCACCTCGGGAATTGGCCCTGCCCAGATGGATATCTTCGAACGTTACACGCGCCGAGAAAATGAGGACTGGCTTTATTGAGGTTACAAAGGGCTGACTTTCGCTTGTGCTGGATTTGTGGCACTATCTTGTGATTGCTGGAAGCACCGATCGCGTAGCATGGCGTTGTTTATCTGCGCGCAGTGGCGGATCACAGATTCCTCTGGGTAAATACCTCTTGGAGCTTGCTGAGCGCTTTCGCTTCGATCTGGCAAACGCGCTTGTGTCTGAGCCTGAGCGTCCTGGCGGTTTCTTCGATTGTCGCCAGTGATGTACCGCCGATGGACACGCAACCGCCCGTCCTTATGCATATTATCTTGGGAGATCATGAGTGCTCAGAACGAGTCGCCTTCCGCCATGCCATGTTTATGCCTTGTTTGGACGAAACCTACCGTACGGAACGCGCGCAATCACGTCACCTTAAGTCGGAAAGGCACGCCCCGCTGCGGGCTTAAACCTTTGCCGTGTCGTTCACCTTTCTCTGCCATTCGTGAATCCTGCGAGTCAGGCGCTGGATAGTCTCCCTGTACTGCCTCGAGGAATAGAGATTGCAGGTCTCCCCTCGATCGTCGACGAGATTATAGAGCTGGCATTTGTCATCTTCATGCAGGCACAGCTTCCAGCCGTCGGGCGAGACGATGGACCGCGTGTGTGTCCGGTCGGGGTAGTGAAATTCGATAAAGACGTGGTCTTCGTGGACCTGTCCGCCCTTGAGCAGCGGGACCAAGCTTTGGCCGGGGAGGTCTTCGCTCCTCGAACTGCCCATCAGCGCCAGAAGGGTCGGGACGAGGTCGATATGACTGACGGGGTTTTCGATTTGCCTGCACTCCGTGCCCATCCAGGGGATACGCATAAGCCAGGGGACGCGAGCGGATTCCTCAAACATCACGCTCTTGCCATGCATTTTATGTGAGCCGAGCATTTCGCCGTGATCGCTCGTGTAAACAACGAGCGTGTTGTCCTCCAGCCTCAGCTCCTTCAGGGTGTCAAGGATCTTGCCGACGCTGCGGTCTACTTGGGTGACCAGTCCCCAGTACTTTTGAGTGAACTCCTTTGCCTTCGATTCGGGCGTAAACATCTCAGCTTGCTCTGCGCGCAGCTCGCGATATCGCTCTGGTTCATTCTCTTCCAGGGAATCGTTGTAGTTACCCGGGAGGTACACCTCGTCGAGGGAGTGCTCGTTGTTGAAGGGCCCATTGTTCGGGGGATGGGGTTCAAGAAAATTGACGTAGAGCATGAACGGCTCATCGCGATGCCTGCGAAGGAACTCGGAGACGTTTCGTTCGAGGAAGGCCGGCTTACAGTGTTCAATGGGCAGGGTGGTGCAATAGTTTCTTCTGAAGACATTTTCGCGATCGGGCTTGTAGCCGTGCCTCAGGAGATAATGGTGGTAGTGGCTTCTTGCCTTCCGGCCCCTGCTCTCACTGTAGTAGCGGATGTAATTGTCTTCGATTGCCGCCCATTCTTCAAAGCCGTGCTGGGCAAAGATCTCGTCACCCAGGTGCCATTTGCCCATATAGCCGGTCCGGTATTCCGGGTCGTTGATCAGTTCGGGCAGGCAGGGGATCTCTCGCTTCAGGGGAATGTTGTTGTGGATGCAGCCGCTGGCGTGCGGCCACAGTCCAGTCAGGACGGTTGACCGCGAAGGCGTGCAGACCGGTTGCGATACGTACGCCTGCTTGAAAACAAAACTCTCGGTGGCCAGCCTGTTGAGGTTGGGAGCGTGGATCCGCGTGTTGCCATAGACGGCCATTGTCTCAGTCCGTTGCTGGTCGGTCCAGATGAACAATAGGTTGGGTTTGCGTTGCTTGCAGGACGCGGTGGTAGCCAGTCCCCGGGCGGACATCGCGGATAGCGACGCGGCGCCCGTGCCGAGCTTCTTCAGAAACTCCCTGCGTGTTTCATTCTTTGCACCCATTGGAAAACCCCTTCTGGTTGTTTTGGCTCTGTGTGAATTGGACAAACGCCTCGCAGGTTTTATTGCATATCGTCAGCTCAAACGGGAGTCTCAGTCCAGGAATTTTCGATACGGTTTTGCCTCTCGACGCACAACGTGTCTCTTACTTCGGATTTTGCGAGAAAAACAAGATCTTTGTTTTCTGGCCTTTCACTCATACACCATCCGCGTTCTAGAAATTCTGTTGACTCCCCGCCAGAATCGTGCTGGGACCCAGGCTCAAGAAAAAGCCAGAGGATAAGGAAGCCGGAGATGCTTGGAACAATAGACCGCAAAGCATCACTGAAGACCATGGGCACGAATGCGGCGGTGACCATGTTGCTGCGAATAGCATTCATCATGGCAATGTTCCCTCGCGTCGTCTGCGGGGGCAAGGTTCATCTTTCGCCAGAGAACACTCCAACCAGTCCCCCAAGCCCCTTGCCCTTTCTTGTCACCGTCTACTATCACGTCGAACCCAACCCCCAGTTCTTCGAATCAGTCGAACCCGGCTACTTCGAGGCGGTGTCCACATGCCTACGGGAGATGAGCTCCAGCCTTGCTGCAATAGATGTCCATGCCACGTTCTGTTTCGCATGGCTTTACTGCGATATAGTCTATCACAGAAACCACGATTCCCAGACGGGCGAGGTTGTGAATTTCCCTGTGGATACAGGAATCGAAACGTTCCAACAGATCATAGCGGATGGACACGAGCTGGCTTATCATACGCACCCCCCTTTGGCCGTCACATCGGGACCCATCGCCTACTACACACGCCCCAATGCCAGCTGTACGACGTTCGACATGCAGACTCTCCACCGCTGGAGGGGCGCAGGTGCCGACCAGCACATGGATTTCTCGCCGGGGGTGTACGAGTTCGACGATCCCACCGATCCGTGGTACGGTCAGTTCACCTGGGAACGGACCACCGAAAATCTGTTCCGCATTGCACGGCACTTCGGCATAGTCGTCAGACACACCAATGGTGGCCAAAGGCCGCTCCTCGACCTCAGGAACGATTATGGCAGCGGGATCAATCACCCTCACTGTCTCCGGCAAATCCGTTCTTTGACGGCCCTTGGTTTCGATTTGATTGCGCCGGAGTGCCTGGTTTTTTTCAGTCCCGAATACACATCTCAGGGAGCCGTCTGGTCGGACATATCTACCGGCTATGTGTCCTACTTGGGCTCAGATGCCAACACGCAGCTGTACTACCCCGACATCAATCGCGGTCGTATCGACGAAGCCTCGCCTGTGCCCCAAGGGCTGACCTTCATGCCCGTACAGAGAGCGCCCCAGGCCGCCTGGATGTCGAATACGGGCGTCCAGGATACAAGATACTATAACGCTGAGCTTCTTGGCGGCAAGGGCGGCGGCGGTGTCCGCTGGACCAGCGGGACTTTTTACTCTGCCTATGGCGGCGTGACAACTAATCTCTGGAGTCGTCAGGAGGAACCTGCTGCCTTTCCCTCCCTGGCCGATCAGTTCAACAATGCCATGCAACGGCATTTAACCGAAGCGCCAGAAGCGGTGAACGCCTGGGGATTCAACCATCATATCGTCAATGTCATGTGGGCGGACTTGAGCGGACTGAGCGACAACTGGGGTTGGGAGATCCTCTTCCTCCGTGACATCGCCGATGGCGTCGCTGACGGCATCGCCAACCTTCCCCGACGAGACTTGGTTCAATTCATCACGATGCAGATGCTGAGCACGGTATACTATGACGAAATGCGGCCTCATGCGATGGCGCACCAGTGGCCCCTCTATCGCTGAGATAGGCTTCGCAGCAACAAACGGAAGGCATCTTTCGGGCTTATTAGCAACTCCGGTCTTGCCAATGCACATGGTTTTGAAGACGAACCTACGCAGCAGAAACAACGCACCGCGGTTCCATTTGAACCCGCATCAACGTAGCCGACAATCTCGCAGATCTCCATGTCTTCGAACGCAACATATGGTCAGCCGTGAATCGGTGATTTGAAAGGATTTCCAAAGGCAGGTTTCTCGCCTGTGCTGGATTTGGGGCAGAAACTTGAAGCGAGATCAAAAAAGTTCTGACCTTCGCCTGCCTATCAGTTTAGGTGCGATGGGCGGGGCGATTCGCGAACAAAGGAGTCCGCCATCTGGTACGCGTCGGGCCAACCACATGTTACATTTCCCTGGCGGGTGGGGAACGCCTAGCCATTGTCGTGGGAAAGGAAGCAAAACCATGGCCGGGTGGGAGTGTCGGAGTGAAGAAGGGATCGGTTTTGGCGCAAGCATCTACGCGGACAGCGCACGAAGCTGCTGATTGATCTTGCCCCTTCCCGCTGGGCAAAGGCAGTGTACTGGCAAAGAAAGGCCTCAGGAGGTAGAGACGATGAAGCGATGTCAGATAATGGCTGGCCTGCTGCTTTGTTTGTTTGCCGCCACTGTTGCGGGTGCAAAGACGGCAGCGGAGATTCCGTTGTGGCCATTTCTTTACTACTCGTCGGCCGAAAACCAAACCGACCTCGAAATCCTCTGGCCGGCCTTTGACAGGAAGCGGACGCCTGATGAGGACACGTGGCGCTTGCTCCTTAGCGGCCACAGCCACCGTAAGGGCGAGACGGTCTGGGACCTGATCTGGCCGATGTGGCGCGTGCAGCATGACGAGGCGGGACATGCGCACTCGCGGTTCTTCCCGCTGTTTTTCGGCCGCGGCAAGGTTAGTAGATACATCCTCCTTTTCCCTGAATTCTGGTGGACTTATGAGGACGAGCGTAATCACGTCTGTGTAATTGTTCCCTTTTGTTGGGGTCGTGACGAACCGAACGACCGCTTTGGCGGATTGCTCCCCATTGCGTTTTGGCGCCTCGAGGCCAAGGACAGGTACAGGGTTTACGTTTTCCCCTTAATCCACCGCCGCAACGGGCCAACAACGAGCACGACGATCCTGTTTCCGCTCTACTGGAATATGGAGCATACATTACTGATCGTTCCCATATACGGGAGAGGCGAAGCCAGAGAGAAGTGGAAGACCTACCTGCCCCCGCTTTATGTTCACAGGACGACTGTCGAGGGATACAGAGAACACTGTTTTCTGTGGCCGTTTGCGGCCTACGGGCGGGGTGGACATCACGATCGTTACCGTTTTTTCCCGCTTTTCAACTATGACCGCACGTCCGACAGCCGCCAGCGGGATCTCCTCTGGCCGCTTTATGAGTGGAGGGAGTCCGGTGACGGGCGAAAGCAACTTAGAGCTGGGACCTTTCTCATCTTTTCCGGCGACTGGTACAAGGGATCCAGCGAGATCCACGGTCTGACCTTTTTCTGGAACATCCAGAGAGAAAGGCGACACTCGCAGGGATTCTGGCCAGTTTACAGCTATAAGCGCCACGAGAAAGGCAGCGTCAACACCTCGTTTCTCGATCCCCTGTGGTTCTGGGGCGAGGCGACGGGCGAAGAGGAGCATGTCTCGGCGCTGTTTAAAATCTTCGACTATCGCCGCCAGCCCAACGGCGACAGCCGATTCAGTTTCATCTGGCGGGCCTACCGTCGCGACAAGCGTGGTGGCAATGTATCTTGGGAGACATTCCCATTTATGACCGGGGAAAAGTCGCCCGAGCGATCACAGTTCTCGTTCGGCTGGCGACTGTTTCAGTATGAGAGAAGCGATGGCAAACGCTCGATGAGGGTTTTCTTCTCGCCAAAGATTCCCCTCGGCCCCAGCGGGAAGTGAGAGCCGAGAACGCCCGAAGCAATCTGAGGCAGAGGCATCTCGAGATGGCGGGGAGGAACTGCAATAGGTGGGGGAGGGAAAGTGTGCCGCTTATCAACCCAGGAACCGACCCCAGCTCAGTTGGAGGTCTTCGAACGAGACTCGCGGGGAGAGCCCCTCAGTCCGATGGCGGAGACAGAGATCGACCAATTCCTCGCAACGTAGGAGCCCAGGAGTAGTGGGGCGATTGTGGAACCGGTGCACTGGGCGCCGCGTCGCCGCGCACCGGAACCGGGAGGGGACACAGCGAACCTTTCGGCTGTGTTGCGATTCGATCCACTTTCTTGCTCTTGTCGCACATCGGCCCTGCAATCCGGCTTGATCTTGCCAATCTCAGGGCGTACAAGACCGCAGGAACCGACAAACTCGCGAACGCTCAAGCCGGCAGGTTTCAAACATGACAGGCGACGGTAATCGGACGTTTTCGCCTGTGTCGGCTTTGGCAAGCCCGGCACCCCACGGATCGGCGGGAGACGAGGGAAAGAGGAGATGAGCCATGTACAGGGAAAGCACCGCAGTGGTTTTTGCCAGTCTTATCGCATGTTTGTCCTGGGTTTGCGCGGCCGGCGAACCGGGGGCGGGCAAAAAGGCTACTGCGCAGCCCGAGAAAGGGGCGGTGGTAACAACGATCCCCGACGGCTATCCAAGGGACCCTTTGCTTTCGAAACTATATGCGTGCTGCGCGATGGTGCAGATTGCCAACGCTCTGGGCGAGCCAGTTGAGGGAGATAGATTCGGGACTTATGATTTCTTCGACGACTTTCCGGCCGGCCGGACCGGAGGTCGCGGCGTCGACATGAAGGATTTAACCAGGGATTTCTGGCGACACGTCAGAAAAGAGGACCAGACCTACGATTTCTGGCGCCACAGCATCGAACGCATCCCCGGTATCGGGGAAGACGGCTGCGAGCGGTTCCGCTGGTGTGCGAGCGCCGTTGTGCGCAAAGGTGGCCGGATCGATCTGACCGACTTGGCGGAAACGATTCGCCACGAGATCGATCCGGAGAAGTTCGGCGTTCTGATGGGCTGTCAGGATCAATTCCTCCTTTACAGCCTGAAGTTGGGCATCCCGCCGGAGCACGTCGGAAGATTCGCCTCCTGGCCGGGATTCATCGGCACGACGAAAATGCTGGGGGCGGCCGTTGGCATGATGAACGCCGGCAATCCGGAACAGGCCGCGCGCGACGCCCGCCTCCTGGCGCTGCTAAAGGATACTCCCAGCGGCGATGGAAACTGGGCGATCGATGTTTGCGCCGCCCACGCAGCAGCAGTGGCCGAAGCCTTGAAGGCGAACGCCACAGTCGATGGTATCATTGACACCGCATTGGCCCAGTTGTCCGAAACGCCGAGGCGGGAGACGGAGGAGCATCTTGCCTTCGCGAGACGGGCCGACAGCTGGAAAGAACTCGGTCCGTACTATGGGAAACGATACAACGGCCGGCCGATCAGTGTCGCCAACGAGATCCTTGCGCGGGCATTGTCCTGTTTCGCGCTGGCCGAGGGTGATCCGTACAAGGCCGTTGTCTATGCAATCAACCTGGGACGCGACACGGATTGCTGCGCCTATCTTGCCGGGACTTTGGCAGCGGCCTACCGCGGTATCGAGGCGGTGCCGTCGCGCTGGGTCGATACGGTCGAAAGACAGATCGTTTCCTGCCCGTACGCCAACAACCGGCGCACGGCCTGGGAAACGGCCTTGGGTTTCTATCGAGCCGTCCGCAAAATCCCCGCGCCGCCTGCGACCGCGGACCAGTTGGTCCTTGAACACCTGCGAAAGCCCCCGCACGCGCCGCTCACGACGACCGACTATGAGCGGGTGGTTTCGTTGGACGGGAATTCGCGTCAGATCGCAAACCTGAAGGGATTCGAACGCCTATCCAACCTGGAGTGGCTGAACTTGGGCCATAACCGGATCGAAGACCTTCGGCCACTGAGCGGCCTGACGCATCTTCGGTTCCTGGATCTGAGCGGCAACGAGATTCGTGACTTGGAACCGATCCGCGGATTGACCACCTTGACGACGCTTGTCCTCGATGACAACCGCATCCGTGATATCGGTCCGCTACAGAACCTAGTCAACCTGCGTCGCCTGAATCTGTCCAACAATCGCATCCGCAACGCCGCCCCTCTGGCATCGATAAAAGGTATGACATCGCTCTACCTTCGGAAAAACAAGATCCAGGCCATTGATCCCCTGGCCGGTGTGTCGGGCAGCCTGTTCGCCCTCGACCTCAGCGACAATGCCGTCGCCGCTATCACGCCGCTCCGGGATTTGGACACAATCGTCGCCCTTTATCTCAAGAACAACCGGATCACCGACGTCACGCCCTTGGCCTCTATCTCCTCGCGCGCGAAGCTGATTGACCTTTCCGGCAACCGAATCGTCGACCCTTCGCCTCTCGCGGGCCTGACGACCGTGATCCAACTAAACCTCGGCGGAAACCGAATCGAAGACGTCGATGCGATCGGTCGCCTGAGCAACCTCATCTACCTTGGGCTCGCCGAGAACCGAATCACGACGATCGAGCCCCTGGAACAGCTGAAGCATTTGAAGGCCCTCTATTTGATGGGAAACTCCGTTGAGGATTTCGGCCCCACTTCAAGACTCGGTCTCATCCTCAAGGATTTTTGAATCAGAATCGCCGCGACGCGCAACGATGAACCGCGCGGCATGACTTGACCGACGAGTCCGCAGTTGCGCCACCGACCGGGGGAGTCGCCGGAGGCGACACCATGAGAAATGTCCGATGGGCAACTCTGCCTGCCCTGTATGCGGCTGTCCAAATGTCTGCGGCTGGCAAGATTCGGGCGGAATTCCGGCGAGAATGGGTGAAGATTTGTCACAAATCTGCCACAAGTCTGAGCGCGCTCACGGGCATCAACTGCTTTGACTTTGCGCTACTGGAGCGTGGGAGACCATGGCGCGAATGAGCAATGGCTGCTTGAGAATCCGCGAGAGCCCTTGCCCCAGATCTTCTTCGATTGGAGTGTTGGGGCTTTCACCTGTTTGCTCCGGGAGTTTCGCCGAAACCTGAAGGGCGATACGTCGCAGCGAGCCTTCCTGAAAAAAGTCCTGCGCCAACCGGGCAAGAACAGGCCGACTCTGGCTACTCGACGCGATCGCGAAGAGCACAAAGCCGTTCCGCTACGTGGCGAAGCCGTTCAGCGTCGCCCGTTTTCTCACAGTGGGCGGCCCAGCCTTGTAGCGCTTCCATTTCGGCCCAGGCGTTGCCCGTCTGTCGGGCCGCTTCGACTGCGTTCTCAAACAAGGAGATAGCCTCTTTGTGCTCCTGGTATGAAGCCAGTAGTGCTTCCATGCGATACTGGGTCGAGCGAAGTGCGTCAAGGAGTACATGGGCCACAGCCAGGGCGACGTCCTGGGCCTGCACTATGAGCAGATCAGCATTGAGCGAATGCGGTCGATTGCCCTGCCAGCGATCGAGACGTGGTGGCACAAATCCGGCACGTAAACATTCACTGAACCCGTGTGCTTGGATTTAGCGGGTGTAGCAGAGAGTATGGCGGAAGTGTTTGGTGAGGGACTGGAGGAAGATATCTTTGATCGGTTCGAGGCGGATGTGGGTTTTGTTGAGTTTTCCTCGGCCCTGGGTCTGGCCAACGTGAATCCAGTTGGCGGCGCGGTAGCAGGTTGCGCGAAAGCGTTCGGTGTCAACGAAGGTTTCCAGCAGAACGGGTTCGAATCCGTAGCGGTCTTTCCAGTCTTGCGCAATTCGCCTGGCGGTGCGCGCCAGGATCGTGGAGGCGAGGTTTTGGACTTCGACCCATGGGAGGATGAGAAAGCGGGCGTTGTTGACGACCCGGTGGAGGTTGTGTTCTCGCTGCGCGGTGGTCCAGCCGATGAAACAGGACATGTCTTTGCGCGTGCCGTCGGGGCGAACCCAGTGCAGTTCATCGCACACGTGCCGTGACAGTTGGGCGCGATTCAAGGGCGGCTCGGCGGCGATCAGCTCGCGGATGCGATCGATTTCCTCGGCCGTGAAGTCCCGCCGCAGTATCGATGAACGGTTGCTTGCTCATTTGTTGAATTCATGGGGGACGTACCTCATACTGCCATTCGGCTTTTTGGCTTTCCGAGAGATTCCAGGGCAGAAAATCATCGGAGTTGTCCGGCGCCGGTTCGCCGTACGGCGAATTGTGGGCGCAGGCCTCGAAGTAGGCGCGGAGCCAGCGCTTGGGATGGATGTCGTTGCGAAGCAGTGTTTGCAGAATCGTAAAGAGCGCCGCGGTGAGCCGGCCGCTCCAGATCGCCCCGTTCCCATAGTAGTTCTTTCGCCCCATCCACCGTAGCCGCCGTCGTGGATTCGCCGGCTCCCAATGACGGGAGAGGGAATCGGATGAAGCACTGCTTTACTTGCGCAGCGAACTGTAATAAACTCAAAGTGCCCGAATTCCGACGGCACGACTGCGATGAAGCCAAAGCAATCCAGCAGAACATATGGAGATGCGGCGTCAAGCCGCCGCATCTCCATATTCAAGGCACTGTCGTGCTTATTTCGCAGCGACGCGGCAAAAAACGGGCACTGTGAGTAATAAAGAGAATGCAAAGATTCTTTGAATTGCTAGGCTCTTCCATCTGACCTTTTGACAAGAACATGATCTTCGTCCATGCTCTAGGCCAACATTGCGAATAGAACAGAATCGGCCGATCATTGTATGGCGAAGCGAACTTCACAGTTCTGAGTGTTCGCTTGTACGAGCGAACTGAGTCGAATACAATATACAACGCTCCCCCACACCTTTTGCAGTCTCGAATCCATTATATCAATCCTCTCGACATGACTGCGAAGTCTTCTCGGATCATATTGTACAATCATCGCTGTCGATGTCTTGCGATCTCGTAGTATAATATTGCCTGGTTGTTCTTCGGTCACTTCGCAAGGTGTAATCAAATTCTCGCTAATTCCGCTCAGTTGATCAACCAGTTCGAAGCTGTCAATCAGCCGGACATTCCTGCCTCGATCAAGTCGGACTGTGCGCTTACATTGCTTCAGCCGTGCTTTTTCCGGATAGGCTGGGCTGATATCCATCTCCATCTGTGCAAAATCAGGGTTTGCTTCGTATTGCACTGCTCGCGCGGCATACTGTCGGCCGGCCTGCTGCATACATCCGTTGATTTCCGGGAGATTATGATAGGCCGATTGCATGAGCCAGATCTTGTACCGGTCAGAACTGAAGGTCTGCCGACTATATGTCGGTTTTCCGACGTCAATGATAAAGGGCCGACCGTTGGCAAAGACGATGAAATTGCCAACATCATTGTGGTTGTGGCTTTGGCCGTTGTGACCGGCCCAACAGGCCAGATAAAGCCCTTCCGATGATCCAGCCTTGTCTCTTGCAGCCATCAGTTGTAGATCCTCGTTCCCCAGCCAGACATCCCGCAACAGAGGTGCCGTATCGGACCGGGCGGCGAGAAGAGCCGATGCATTGAACACTGTGTGCAGCAATCGACCCAGAGAGCGAAAAACCGTCTCCGTGCCAAGAAGGTTTTCGGGCGTGACACCATAAGAGGCCAGAGCCTGCATGGCAGTATCTTCGATTCGAAGGCCGTAGCGATAGACAAGATCGCGATCGATGTCAAAGCGACCGCTACAATCGCCGATATTTACGAAGTAATCCTCGTCAATATGTGCTCGATAGATGAATCGACCGATTTCACGCACGAACGGATAATGATACAGATCGATACGGCCGCCGGATGCATTGTACAGTAACTCAAGGTTGTCGAACAGACTGGCCCCGGCATGCCCCCAGTAGCTCGGGCCTTCATCACAGCTTCCATCGGAGGGATATGGCACAAGAAAATTGTCCAGAGAACGCAGTACTTTATGCACCAGATTCAGTCGCCGGTTGGGTTCTTGCTCAAGCAAAAGAGCCGCCGTCATAACGTTTGAATTGATCCATGGGTTCCAGTTGTTTGGCCTGCGCCCGTCCCGTCGGGCAGTAAAGCCCATCCATCCAAAATCGGCTCTTCGCAGGTACGGTGTAAGGATACGTTGGTCGATCTCACGCCGGATCCGCTCAGCAATCTGCGGAGAGATCTCATCCAGTCGGCTTTGCAACAAATAATGTGTCCAGGCCAATGTATTGGCTGTTTCCGCCGAGAATAATGCGACAATCGGCTCGGTGGTATCGGGCAGGTCAACGCCGCCCTTTTGCGCACCGACGTGGGCTGGCCAGGTCCAGGAGGATTCTTCACAGATGGCCCAGATCAAATCCGCAATGCGATCCAGGAAACGCCCCTTTGCCTCGAGACACTCGGCCAAGACCATGCAGTTAAGCATCATTCGTCGCTCCAGCCAGGGTCCCTGGTAGTTGTCTCGATTTCCGATTCGTTTGTACTGCAGATACAGAGTGGCCGGCAGCGAAGGGATAGGCTCGGTAAGATAGTCCTCGGCCTGCCGTAGGATTCTTTCACGAACCGACGGATGGATAGATTTCCAGGATGCCCGGTCGGACATAACGGGAAAGGGTCTCCATTGGTCCCGCCGAATCAGCATCTCAGCCAGTTTGTCTTTCGGATACAAGTTGGCAAGAGAAGGATTCTCCGCCCAACAGAACGGTTGAAGACTTGGGAACCAGACTGCAGCCAATAGAGCTAAAAGTAAGATTTGCCATTTCGTTTTCATGCACATGTCTCCCAATAGGCCCGCGACTTCTAGTTCTTCATCGCATCTCTAATGAATAGCTCCAGACTGTCCTGTTCCTGCTGATTACCCGATTCAGCCGAGATTTCCCGTACGGGCTTTCTTGACCCTGCTCTTTTTTGTCCCTCGCTCAAATCTTGCTCTGTTTTACTTCCCGTTGCGGAACCGACACGC
>Ga0111193_1114_pt1 | contig 14565 bp, 11 predicted proteins | sample DeeMarSWOR324_28_FD_80361 | JGI IMG/M metagenome (GOLD analysis project Ga0111193, IMG submission 80361) | candidate division BRC1 bacterium SM23_51 | reverse complement strand
CACTTTTCGTCGTGGCTGAGCCGCGAAATGCGCGAGTACTACACCAACGAGCGCATCAAGCAGGTGCTCGAAATGGCGGCCGACGAGAGCGTCAACACCTGCCTCGCACGCGCTGACGATCACATCATGGGTGTTTGGAATGAGTATCGCGGCGAGGGCGGACGCGTGCGCTACTGGATCGCACAGACAGCACCCGAACGCAAACCGGTCGAGAGGAACATTGACGAGGCCATCGCCAATGGCGCCAGCGCGATTTATCTCCAGGGAGTGATGGTTGACCAGCATTTCGCTTCGGGCAAACTCGAGGCTCTCCGGCCCTGGCTTGAACGCATTCGCGCGGCGGGTCTGCCGGCGGGAATGGCCTCGCACCGGCCCGACGTCCATCCCGTCGCCGAGCACATCGGGCTGCCCGTGGATTTCTATATGCAGTGTTTTTACAATTTGACCCAGCGCGACGAAGCTTACCTGGCCGAAGACCGCGCCCGTGCGGTCGAGACGATCCTGTCGCTGCCCAAGCCTGTCATCGCGTACAAGATCATGGCGGCTGGGCGCAACGAGCCGCACGAGGCGTTCTCGTACGCGTTCGCCAACATCAAGCCCACCGACGCCGTGTGCGTCGGCGTTTTCCCCAAGTATCGCCCAAACGAGGTTGCCGAGGATGTCATGCTGACGCGCCGCTATGTCGCAACGCGCCGTGGCTAATCCCACGACCTACCTTGGGCGTTTTTCCATCAGTGAGCGAGAGATGTCAGGTACGGGGCGGGCAAAAGAAGAACCCCACATCGCCGTATGGGCTGATCTATTGAACCTGGGATACCAGGTGGGTGCCCGCATAGTCGCTTCAGACTTCCCACGGATCGGGTGGGCATGTCATTCACGACAGGATATAAGGCTCCCGTATCAATAGTGTTGGCTCAATAATGGCTCAACCCATACCACTCGATGCAGGGATGTCCCATGCATAACGCCAAGCAGTTTCGCTTCTACCCCAGAACGCTTTGCTGCTGCAAGTAAAATCGTAGCAATTGTGGCTTGGTGCAATTGTGTTCTGAGGTCGTGACCTCCGCGGCGCGAATCGCTTCTCGGCTCGCTGATGCATGTAGGCGAGCGATTGCTCGCCGTTGGGATTTCACTCTGCGCGGTCTCGGTTCGTTGCCGAAAGGGTTGACTTGGGCCGCCATTGCCCGGACTTTGGTGCCGGCTTGCCGATGGGTCACGAGCGGAGGTCGGATGGATCTTCTTCGCACACTCGATCGTGCCCGCACGTGGGTCGTCCTGCTCGCCGCAGCGACGATCGCGCTCGTGGTCTGTTTCTCGACGTACGACCAGTTTATCCTGCCCAAAGCGGTCTGGATCAAGCTGCTGACGGAGATACTTGCCGTGCTGACGGTCGCGCGCCTGGCGGCCGGCGGCGATCTGCGTCTGCGCGTTCATGTGCTCAACCTCGTCTTGATCGTCTACGTTGGCTGGAAGGCGGTCTCGTGGTTTTGGGCCGACAGCCGCTCGCTGGCCGGCGACGACATTCGCTGGTGGGTGACGCTGCTCGTTTGGAGTCTGCTTTTCCAGGACTGGCTGGCCGGCGCGAGACGACAGCGGCTGATGCTCTGCGCTGGCGCGCTGACACTTTCGGCGCTTGTATTGTCGCTCTGGGTCTTGCTCCAGGATTTCAATGTCGCGTTCTCCGAAACGTGGGTGCGTCAGCTGATTCACTGGCCCGCGGCTGTGCGCGATCCGCTGCGCTGGTTTCTCGAACGACTGACCGGCGGAGTCGCCAAGTTGCCCGACTGGCGCGGCTGGCTGTGGGCGGGCCTGGGCAACACGAATCACATCGCCGATTACCTGGCGTTGCTTTTCCCCATGATTGCGATGCAATACTTGCTGGCTCGCGGCAAATGGCGCGCGATCCTGACCCTGGTAACACTGGTGGCGGCGTACGGTGCGTTGATCGCTTGCTTTTCGGTCGGATCGAACGGCGGGCTGATCTTGGCCGCGTTGGTGTTTGGCGCGCTTCTCATCGTCCACGAGAGTCGTGAATTCTGGCAGAGGCGGCTTTTGCGTCTCGCCGTGCTGAGCGCGTTTTTCGCGGCGAGTACTGCATTCTATGTTTTCCCTCACGCGCTGAATCCTCATCCGGGCGGTATTTTTCGCCAAGCGTTCGCATCCGAGCGTTGGCACGCCGGCTGGCCGACGCGCGTGGCGATCTGGCTGACGTCGCTCGAAGTTGTCCGAGGCCATCCGTTGCTCGGCGTCGGTGCCGGCAACTTCACCTATGCGTACACAAAGACGCTTTCGCCACGCGTGCTGCGCGATCCCGATCTCAGGCCTTATGCCGGCCGGTTTACCAACGCGGCTCACAACGAACCGCTTCAGGTTTGGGTCGAGACGGGAGTCGTTGGCTTGCTATTGCTGCTGCTCCTGTGGGGTCTGTTCGCCCGAAGTGCCCTGAGAGGGCTTTCCGATGAGCCGGATGCCGGCGAGCGGCGGCTTCGCATCGTTCTGCTGGCGATGATGGTGGCGTTTGTGGGCCATTCGCTGATGAACTTCACACTGCAGTTACCGACCTCGTCGTTCCTGTTTGTTGGGCTGATGGCGGTGGCCGCGACAGTTGGCCGCAGGCGCGACGAATTCGAGCTGACCGTGCGGTCGGCTTACCCAGGGCTTGAAATCGACATCGAGACAAGTGGCATGCGGCGGATCGAATCGGTGGGATTTCGCCTTGCCCCGTCGGTGATCTTGCGCGGCGCGGTTGCTGTTGCGGCGATCGGGCTGGGTATCGCGGCGATGGCAGGTTCGCTTCGGCCGCTCGCAGCCGACGCTCTTTTCAATTCCGCGAAGATGGCCCGAATGCAAGGAGCGCTCCCGAGGGCCGAGGACTGTGCACGCCGCGCCTTGGCCCTCAGCCCCGACCACCACCACGCGCGTAAGCTATTGGGCCGCGTGCTCCTGGAGACGGTACGTTACGGCGAGGCGCGCGACGCGCTCGAAAAGGTCCGCGAACGCGAAACCGTCTATGATTTCTTCAAGGAACTGGGCTGGGCCTACTGGCATTTGGGCGACCGCGACCAGGCGGGCCAGGCGTGGGCGATCTACTTTGGTCGCTGCCCGTCGCAGGGCGAGTACGATGCTAGATTCTTCAAATTCTTCGTAAAACAGTTCCCTGAGAAATTGGCTGAATTGCCCATGGCCGGAAAATGAGGAGCCTGTGGGCCACTGCCTTGGAAAACGCGGGGAAACACAGCGCACATCAAGCGGCGATTGGCCACGAGCACGTTGTCGTGGAAGTCGTTGGAGCCGGGCGGGCTGACAGCTTGCGCGGATTCAGTCGAAGCCGCCCATTGTGCTTGCGCGGCCCGTCATCGGCACGAAGCGCACGGGAATGATCGAGCGCTTTTCGACGCCGCTCGACGTTTTTTCGACAACGTAGAGGTCTTGGCTGAGCTCGCCGACCGGTAGAACCAATCGGCGTCCCTCCTTCAGCTGTTCTACAAGCGTCTGGGGAATATGGTCGGGCGCCGCCGTGACAATGATTCCATCGAACGGGGCATGTTGCAGGAGGCCGTCGTAGCCATCGCCGTGAAGGACGTGGACGTTCGTGTAGCCGAGCGCGCGCAGGGTCGTGTCGGCGCGTTCGGCCAGAGCCTCGACGATTTCGAACGTGAATACCCCGCAGCCCAATTCGGCCAGGATCGCCGCTTGGTAGCCCGAGCCCGCACCGATTTCGAGCACCGTTTCGCCCCGCTTGACCTGAAGCAGCTCGGTCATGAGAGCGACGATGTAGGGCTGTGAGATCGTTTGTTCGTAGCCGATTGGCAGCGGACAGTCCTGGTAAGCCTCGCCGTGCAACGCTTCGGGCACGAAGCGGTGGCGCGGGACCCTGCGCATGGCGCGCAGAACCGCGTCGTTGCGGACTCCCCGCCGCTCGATCTGCGTCCTGACCATGTCGAGGCGCTGTTGCTCGAATTCCTTTTCGCGCTCCTCGACCGGGAGGTTCTTGAGTTTCTTGGATTGCCGCGAACGAAAAATCGTCAGTCCTTCTCCTGTTTCTCGACTTCGCCGACCATCGGCACGAACGCGACGCGGATGACCGTTTCGCGGAATGGCCCGCGCGGGGTTTTGTGAATGACGACCAGCTCCTGACGATACTTCGGACCGACCGGGATTACCAGCCGGCCGCCCTCTTTGAGTTGGTCCAGCAAGGGTTGGGGAATGCGCTCTGGTGCCGCCGTGACAATCACGCCGTCGAAGGGAGCCTTATCGGGCCAGCCGCGATAGCCATCGCCCCAGCGGACGTGGACGTTGTCATAGCCCAGGCGCTGCAGATCGCGCTCGGCGCCCCGCGCCAGCGGCTTTACGATCTCGATCGTGTAAACCTCCTTGACCAGGAGCGCCAGAACCGCCGCCTGGTAGCCCGAGCCGGTGCCGATTTCGAGGATCCGGTCGCCGGGCTTCGGCCGCAGCAGTTCCGTCATCAGACCCACGATGTAGGGTTGCGAGATTGTTTGGCTGTGGCCAATCGGCAGTGGACTGTCGGCGTGGGCATAGCGGCGCTGGGCGCGCGGGATAAACTCGTGTCGCGGCACCATGCGCATGGCTTCGAGCACCCGCGTGTCGCGAACGGGCCGCCGCCCATCCCACGCGCTTTGCGGCCCGATCTGGCTCTGCACCATCCTGAGGCGTTGTTCGCGCCACGCCGGGTCGGCGAGCGCCTCGAACGAAGCACGCGGCACGCGCAACTGGAGGCCGGTCGTCGGTTCGTCGGCGGACGATATGGCGGGAGAGGTGGGAGCGTCGGCGGGATAGGCCAGGGCCTCTGTGCCGGGGCTTTCGGGCGCGTCCGGTGCCGGTCCCTCGCATTGCTGGCACGCACCTAGCGCGACCATAAGCGACGCAGCCACAAGCCATCGCATCGCTCGATCCACGTTGGCACCTCCTCGCGATCGTTTCCGGATTGTCGAAAGACGGAATTCTCCTTGCCTTATCCTAAGCGCGACAGCCCGAGCAAAGTCCAGGGAAAAAGCAGCCGATTGTGCTTGGTGCACTTTCTTGTGGACGCCACGGCGCGGCTGGCCTACCGTCGGATGGCAACGGAACCGATTTCGTCTGCGCAGGGACGGGCGTGTTGTCTAGGGCTGAACCGACAGGAGGCGCCTTGGTGCGATGGCTGAGCAACCGCTGACACGGAGGAGAGCGATCATCTGGTGGGGAACCTTGTTCGTCGTCTCGGTCCTTGGGACGGCTTTCGTCATGTGGCGCTGGTACCACGGCCAACGGCTCTGGCTGGGCATTCCGCTCTACGCGGCCCTGTTTGTCTGTGCCTCAGTACCGGGCATGCGGGTCGATCCAGAGAAGATCCGGAAAAGTGTTGGCACGGGCTTGCGCGCGTTGGTGGAGCCTGCACCGTTCTGGGCGCTTGCTGTTGTCGTCATCGAGATTCTGATCCTGGTTTTCCTCGGCCTCGACTGGTTTTGGCGGACGACTCTCCCGTTGCCGGCGGGCATCGTGGCCGGCTACAAATGGGCTCGCCAGGGAGAGGCACCCGGCGCCCCCGCCAAGGATGACAAGGAGTCGCCGAAGGCGGTGGACTTCTGGAAAACGTGATCGCTTCCACCGGCGGCTCGCTGAACTCTCCCGCGGGCCGCCGCCGGTGGGAGAACACTCGCCCGGGAGGAAACACCGCTCCATTCTGTATGCCCTCGCGGATCCCATCGAATGACACAGGCAAACCTTTCTGACAGACGTTGTCACCGTATTCTGACTCTTGTCTTCCTGGCATATTTCGTATTTCTGTTCTCGCCCTGGCGCGGTGGTGGCTCGGATGAGATCTACTACTATGGCCACTTGTCCTCCTTGCTGTTCGATGGTGATGTTGATTTAATGAATGATTGTTACCTCGCGAATAACACGTACTCCGAAATTCGCCACATGCTCAACCTTATTGGCCCCAAAGGCCTGGTATCGAGTCAGTTTGCGATCGGCAGCTCGATCTTGTGGCTTCCGTTTTGTGCAATTGTGAGACTCGTCGGCTGGTGTCTGAATCTTGTGTCAGCCTCCGCTCCTGCATGGACAGACGATAGATTTTCGATCCCCTATTTACTGGCTGTCTCGCTTGCCAGTCTCGCGTACGGTTTTCTTCTGCTGAATATCGTGTACGCGACGTGTCGAATTCAATACTCGGCGCGCGCCAGCCTGTATGCGGCCTTGGGCGCAGTATTTGCATCACCTGTTACTCTGTATATTTACGATGCGGGTGCAATGGCTCACACGCCGTCGGCGTTCAGTGTGGCGCTGCTGTTCTATCTGAGCCTGCGGCACCGAGCGTTTCCGACTCGGCACTCGTACATACTCATTGGGGCTGCTCTGGGGTTGGCAACGCTGGTTCGCTGGCAGAATGTTGTGTTTGGCCTGATCCCAGGTGCATTGTGGCTTGAGCATATGCGGCAGCGCGACGCGAGGTACGAGCTGAAGCGGCAAGTGACCTCGGTGTTGGCCGGGATTGCGGTGTTTGTGGCGATTGTTTCTCTGCAATTATACTATTGGTATGCGCAGACCGGAACATTCTTCACGGTGCCGCAGGGCAAGGGATTTATGCAGTGGAGCGCGGCGAGTATCGGGAGTGTGCTGTTTTCGGGTTGGCACGGTTTGTACTAGGCCTATTGATTTATCTTGTGAAGAACAGGGGAAGCCTGCTGCCCTATGGTGTGATAGCTTCTATTGCTCTCATGGTATATGTTAACGCAGCGGTGACGGACTGGTTTGGCGGGGCGGCGTTTGGCGGACGGCGATTCAGCGGTTGCATACCGCTATTTGCCTTTGGGCTGGCATGTTTCTACAGTCTATTTCGGACGAGGTTAACGTGTGCGCCGGCAGTGATCACAATTGTGGCGATGGCGGGCAATCTGTTGTTATATATTGCGTTTACACGCGCGATGTTCGATGAGTTCTTTTTCCACGAGGTGTGGATGTTGTGTTGGGAGTTGATTAGGCTGTTACCCAAATGGCTTGTTACGATTCCGCTGAAGTCGTACAGCTGGGTGTGTATACTCCTGACAGGGAACTACCTCGGCGCCCTGGTCGTTTGGGCCGTAGGTTTTCTTCTCGTTGGTGGCCTGGTGCTGTTGACCAGAAGGAAGGTGCTGGGGGTGGTTGAGAAAAGAGCGATGGTATTTATTGTACCATTTCTTGTCGTCATTGTATTGTTTGATTTGGTACTGTTCCTGAGAGCCCCAGCTGTGGATAGGAACGGAATCCTATTCTCGAGGATGATTGCGCGACGCGTGCCTGGGGGTCAGAAGAAGAAAACCATTCACCAGCTCATGGATTCCGGCTATCGGAATCCAGCGCTCTATTTCTATGCTGTAGATGGGCTGGGAGAGGACTGCTCGTTGCGAGAGTATCTGGATGCCGTGTATGAGATAAGTCCTCACGTTTGGGCAAAGTGGGTTTTGGCGTTGCCGGATGACGAGACCAGCGAGGGACTTCGCCAAGAGGCGAAGGAAGCCGAGCGACCGCGCCTTGCGTCCGCCTATCACTTCTATGTGGAGAAGATCGATTACTTTCGCAAGAAGGGTGATGCGCGAGAGGAAAGACGCTGGTTGCGGCGGTTTCTGCGTTACGATCCGTTCAATCCGATTTTTCTTGCCCGGCTGATTGTGGTTCACGAGATCAGGGGCCGGCACTGGCAAGCCGCCGAATTGGAATCGCGATTGCGCCGCTATCTTGAGACGAAGGTGAATAACTACTTTCGGATTGAGGGGAAAGTTGCCCCCTGGCATTTGTATTTGTTCGAGGGCAAGTACTTGTCTTGCGCGATGCGACTGGTACAGTTGTACGAGAACAGCAGTGAATTCGACCGCGCGATGGATCTCTATGAGAAAATCGAGGATCGCGTTCCCGGGCATACGTTGGCTTGGCAGCGAAAAGCCATACTCAAAGCGGAACTTGATGGCTCGGAACTGGACGAAGAATCCTTGCTTCGCTTGTTGGAAGAGCCGGATGCGCCTGTTGGTGTATTTGTCGATGCGGCGAAGCTCTATATCGGACGCGAGCAGCTGGGGCAGGCACTTGAGGTGTTGAAACGGGGGATGAAATCGTATCCGAACGAGGCCGGTCTTGGCTACTGGCTGAGACAGACCCTCAACGCGTACGCTGTTGATGAACTGCCTCTTGACGATCTGTTGGCCACGGATCTCGAAAGCCCGCAATACTGGCTTGCGGTCGCGGAGCACTTGATTCGCGCCGAGAGATTCGAAGATGCCAGGAGAATAATGGAGAGAAGTATTGAGCAAATTCCCGATCATCCCTGGGCGCATTTCCTTTCGGGTTCGGCCTTGTTCCACCTCGGGCGATTCCGAGAGGCGGAGCCTTTCCTCAGGCGTGCGTTGACGCTCTCACCCGACCACCCAACGTACGGCCTTTTCCTTGGTCGGTGTCTTCTTGAACAGGGCAGGCTTGATGAAGCCTGGCAGGTCATTGATGCGGCGCTCGAGAGGAATCCTAGTGACAGGCGCTTGCAGTTCTGGAAGAAGGAACTTGAGTTGCGCAAGGGCTGACGCCGGCACCGGCGGCGCCAAAGAAATTCTTGTCAGAGGCACCTCGCCGTGATATCCTTCCCACTTGCACGGGGCACAATCAGAAGGCAAGTCGGTCCGTTGCTCCTGGGCGTTCTTGCCATTTCCATTCCGCTTTTCTCTATTCTTCATGCGCTGGTTCTTGGTTTGTTTCACAAGCCGGTGTTTCCCACAGGCGATGAGGCGGTTATTGAGATCTACACGATTCATGCCTCGCATTGGAGCCAACTGCTTGGGCCGTATTCAAGGTTCGGATGGAACCACCCAGGGCCTGCCTATTTCTACTTGCTCCTTCCCATATATGAGCTGTTGGGACGCAGTTCCGCGGCAGTCAGCCTGGGGGCGTTCCTGATCAACTTATCTGTAATGATCGGGATCATTGTGACCGTACAGAAGTGCATGCGGCGCGAATGTTCAGTGCTCGCATTCTATGTTCCTCTAACAATATACTTGCGCTTTTTGTGCCGGGTCATGACCAGCGCATGGAACCCAGATATTGTGATTCTGCCGGCGTGCGCGCTATTCTTCACATGCGGTGCTTTATCGGTAGGTCACATCGGGACTGTTCCGGTTGTCGTGTTGCTAGCGTCTTTTGTCAGCCAGACACAAGTCGGCTGTATCCCTACCGTATTTGCTGTCATGTGTGTGTCTGTCGTTTCCTGCTGGGTGTACTATTGTCGAAAGTCCAGAAGCACCGCTGATGGCGGTGACCGAAAGGGAACCAGGAGAGACTGGCTGTGGTTCGTGGTGGCCGCAATGGCTCTGATGGTGATGTGGCTCCCGCCCCTCATTGAGCAGTGTTCAGGCGAGTCTGGTAATTTCGCCAAGCTCTATGCTTTTTTCGGAAAAGCAAGAGAAGCGCACTCAATCCAGGAGGCGTTTCCAGTTGTGGCGGAGCAACTCGCAGCGCCTTTCGCAGTCTTGTGCGGCGTGTCGACAGGCAGTCTCTTTGCTGCAACTGTGGTCGTGGCGCTGATCATGCTGTTCGTGGCCGGCACATGGGCGGGTCGCAAACGGCAACGGGACTACTGTGCTAGCTTGTGCTTGCTTGCGGGCGTTGGGATTGTGGTGGGTCTATGGTCCGCGACAAGGATAGAAGGAGAGATATTTGGCTACTTGATAAAGTGGATGTCGTGTTTCGGTGTCATTGGGTTGGCTGGTGCGCTGGGTGCGCTTTTACCGCAGTTCGAACACGCATCGGTGGGTTCGAAGATGTCCATGCTGCGCAAGGCTGGCTTGGTCGTGGGCGTCTTGCTGTGTTGCTGGGCAGCTGCGGCGGGCGTTGTGAATATCTATAGGTTTCCTAGGCCGAGTATCACTCCTACGCACAGAGAGACGGTCGGGCGGATGTATCAAGCGTTGCAGAGCTATCTACACGAGAATCAGGTCGCTGATCCTATGGTTGTGATTGACCATCCAGTGTGGCCATTCGCGACGGGCATGGTCCTCCAAATGTACAAGAACGATCTTGCCTTCTCCGTCGAGGACAAATCACTGTTCATGTATGGTCGACAGTTCGCCGGTCCCGCGATGACTCCTTCGATAGAGATTGAGTTTAGCAGCGAGCCTTTCTCGGTTGGCGGGGCCACTGAAGCAGATCGCGTTCTCATTGGCAAGGATCGGTTCGAGAATCGCGACGTGTTTGTCTATGGACATGACACTACCTATGTTCCGCGCCATCTCTACCGAGGCCCCGCGGTGACCATTAAGGACACCGTGAAGACAAAGGGAGACCCCAATGTGCTTGTTGATGGGAAAATACCAGCTGACGGTTCAGTTTTCGATAATCCCGCGTGTCTGGTGCTGCTCGGTCCCGAAGCCTCGGTGACTCTGTCAGTCCCAGATGCGCCCGTCCTAGGACTGGTCTTGTCGGCGGACGGCAACGACGCCTACTCGATCTTCGGCTCGAAAGATGGAAAGACGTTCGATCCGGTCGCCCTGTGTCCAGGAAGGCGGGGATTTGGCATGAGAACGCGCGCCTTCCTGGTCAGGGGATTGTCGGATTTGGGGTTCATCAAAGTCTTGGCTGAATCTGGAGACGGCTTCTACTCGATCGGCGAGATAGGGTTCCTCGTTCAGCAAGAAGCCGACAGACGCCCGGGCGAAGCAGAGAAGCAAGTCGAAGCTCGGTAGTTGCATGTTGCGACTTACGCCGGCGGTCTCAGCAGGTCAGAGCACGGCGCGATTCGGTATGTGCCAGGCGGCTCGGCTCGGGCAGGCGATAGCGCGGGCAACAGCGCAGGACGATCTCGACGGCTGTTTCGTGGCTGATCCGGTGGCCGGGTGATACAAAAACCGGCCTGACGCGGTTGCGCGTGCAGAGGGCGTAGCCAACCTTCTCGCCGTCAAGCAGGAGCGGCGACCGCTCGCCCCGGCACAGATCGAACGGCTCGAATTTGCCGCACAAAAGGCTTTTGGCGCAGCCGATTGTCGGCAGGCCCAATTCGACTCCGGCGTGGCAGGCCAGACCGAACCGGCGCGGATGGGCAAGCCCCTGGCCGTCGAGGATCAGCAGGTCGGGCGGCTCGCCGAGTCGGGCAAACGCTTTGGCCACCAGCGGCAACTCGCGAAATGACAGGAAGCCGGGGATGTAGGGAAACTCGACGCGTCCGCGGACCGTCACGATTTCGACGACCTCGAGCGTGGGATATGTCATAACCACGACAGCCGCGGCCCCGTCGGCCGAGCGCCGCGACCGGCGCAGCGAGACGTCGCAGCCTCCAACGCGACGGATTTTGCCGAACTTGTCCGTCAGCACGACTCGCCGCGCCATTTGGCGTTGTTTTTCGGCCAGCTCCGAGACGCCCATCACTCGTCCTCATGCGAGCCTGTCGGAGAACCCGCCGTCCGGCGGACTGCGCTACGCTCGAACGCCTTGTTTCCTTTTGGTTCTCCGACAGATTCCATAGAGCAGAAAGCCCTGGCAGGCAAGGCCGAAAGGCTACCTTGGCCACTCGAGGGGCTATCTTGCTTCTGGCGGGACGCGATGGCAATCGGCCAGTGAACAATTGTTATGTGGACGCGTGCGAGAAGAGTTTGAGTCCGTAGAAGAGACGAACTTGACACTCGGCCTGTGCGCCGGACACTATCCGGCCAAGGGCCGAGTCGCGCCCGTGCCTGGCGGCTCGGGCTGACGAGAACGAATCTGGCAGGGCGGGGGGCGTGATGATCGAATACCTGGCGGGCATCTTGCGATTCAAAGAACCGCAGCACGTGGTCATTGACGTGCAAGGCGTCGGCTACGGCGTGGATGTGCCGCTGACGACCTATGAGCGATTGCCCGAGGCCGGCCAGGCCATTGACCTCTTTATCTACTATTACATGCGCGAGGACCAGGTCGAGCTGTTTGGTTTTCTGACGCGCGAGGAGCGCGAGGTGTTTGAGATTTTCATCAACACTTCGGGGATCGGCCCCAAGACCAGTCTTGGCATTTTGTCGTCGATTCCAATTGGCGAATTCGCCCACGCCGTGTTGGAGAACGACCTGTCGGTCCTGACGCGCATTCCGGGGGTTGGTCGCAAGACAGCCGAGCGGCTGGTCGTCGAGCTGCGCGACAAGATGAAGGCGTTCCTGCTGGGGGTCGAGGCGAGCGGCGGCCGACTCGAAAAGCGCCCGCCCGAAGTCGAGGATGCAATCACCGCGATGGTGCAGCTGGGAACACGTCTCCCCGCGGCCGCACGCGCGGTCGCCAAGGCGGTCGAGATTCTCGGCGACAAAGCGCGCAGCGAGGACCTGGTGCGCGAGGCGTTGAAGCACCGCTAGTCCTGGAAGGATGAAACAGGGAATCAATGCTTGAAGCTTCGTAGGCCGATTGAGAGGTTTCTGTCGTGGACATACAGAAACAAATCGACTACTGGCGTCAGGGGGCGTGTCGCGCCCTGCGGTCCGTTCCGGCCCTCGAAGAGAGAGAATTCTGGGAAGAGGCGCTGTTCTGGACCCACCTGGCCATTGAAAAAGCACTGAAAGCGCATGTTGTCAAATCGACTGATGATATTCCTCCATACACACACAAACTTGTCCGGCTTGCAGAAATTGCGGGCTTGAACCTTTCGCCCGATCAACTTGGACTGTGCGAGGAACTCGGCATTCGCCAGCGCCTCGCCCGTTACCCGGATGAGGCGATTGGCGAAGTGGACGGAGCAACGGCCCGGCGGCTTTTACACGCAGGCAGGGAGTTCTACGAATGGCTTCTGAAGAATCTCTAGCGATCCTCCAGCGTTACGGGCAGAGGCTTCAGGAAGAGAATCTTCCGGTGAAGGGGCTTGTTCTGTATGGCTCCCACGCGCGGGACGACGCGCTGCCCGATAGCGACATCGACGTGCTCGTGTTGCTCGAGGATGGTCTCTCGGGGAATGAGATTCGCAGTCTTTGGCGTCAATTGGAGCATCTCACAATCGGCGTCGACACCCGAATCGAAACATGGCCGGTCACAGTGGCGCGTTTCCAGACCGACGACGTTTCGCCGCTGATCATCGCTGCTCGTCGCGAAGGGATTCAGATCGCTGCATGAGAGGCAGACAGAAACGGGTCGTTCGCTGATTGCTCTTGCTTGCGGGCCAGCGTGAGGAGCTCCGCCGTTGGTGCTGAACGACGGAAAGGTGCGGCACCAGTCCGTGCCCTTGCCGCGCCGACCGAGGGAAGACCACTGAGACCTAGTGAGCCGGAACCAAGAGACTGATTCGATTCGCCGCTGTCGGAGCGGGAAAGCGATGCCCCTAGACCCATCCATTCTTTCGCCGTTTCCCGAGGAGGCCGATCGCCAGGAGGACCGCAAGATCCGTCCCGCCTGTTGGCGCGACTTCAGCGGTCAGACCAAGGTGGTCGAGAAACTGCGCATCTGCATCGAGGCGGCCAAGACGCGCGGCGAGCCGCTCGACCACGTTCTCCTCTACGGACCACCAGGCCTCGGTAAGACAACGCTCGCCCACATCATCGCCAACGAAATGGGCGTTGCGATCAAGGCGATCTCGGGGCCGGTCATCGAGCGCAAGGACGACCTGGCCTCGATTCTGACCGACCTCGGCGAAGGCGATGTCCTGTTCTTTGACGAAGTTCACCGGCTCAACCGCATCGTCGAGGAGTGCCTCTATCCGGCGATGGAAGACTTCCGGATCGACATTGTGCTGGACAAGGGTCTTCACGCTCGAACGCTGCGGATCGATCTCAAGCGGTTCACGTTGATTGGGGCCACGACGCGGGCGGGCATGATCACCGGCCCGCTTCGCAGCCGCTTCGGCATCACCGAACGGCTGGACTTCTACTCGATCGAGGAGATCGAGGAGATCCTGAGAAGGTCGGCGCGGATTTTAGACGTGGCGCTCGACGAGAGCGGTGCCCACGAGATCGCCCGACGGTCGCGCGCCACACCGCGGATTACCAACCGCCTGCTTCGGCGCGTGCGCGACTATGCCACTGTTTTGGGCGATGGGACGATCGCCCAGGAGGTCGCAAGGCGCGCGCTCGACCATCTCGAGGTGGACGATTTGGGGCTGGAGCCCGTCGATCGCTACATGCTGCGCACGCTCATCGAGAAGTTTGGCGGTGGTCCCGTGGGGCTTGGCACCATTGCCGTCGCCATCCAGGAAGACCAGGACACGATCGAGGATGTCATCGAGCCCTATCTCATCCAGATTGGCTTTCTCCAGCGAACGCCGCGCGGGCGGATCGTCGCGAAGGCCGCCTATGACCATCTGGGCCTGAAAGACACTCGGCCCGAAAGTCCTGAACTGTTCTGAGGAAAACGCGCCGGCACGTACCCCGGTTCGCGGGCGACTCACCCGGAAAAGACCTGCACGAGCAAGTAGAAGGCAAAGGCGCACAGAATCAGGCCGGCCACAATGTTGACTGCCCGCAAAACGGGCACCGTGACGTAGCGCCTGCCGACGTGCAGCACGGTGCTGATAAAGATGACCCACGATGTGCAGCCTGCCGGCACCGAGAGCGCGAACCATACGTAGGCCATCGGATTGGCGCTGGCCTCGCCGAGGACGAGCGAACT
>Ga0111193_1083_pt1 | contig 14693 bp, 13 predicted proteins | sample DeeMarSWOR324_28_FD_80361 | JGI IMG/M metagenome (GOLD analysis project Ga0111193, IMG submission 80361) | candidate division BRC1 bacterium SM23_51 | reverse complement strand
TGATTTCACTGATTGGATTGAACCCATACGGCCGGAATCCGTGTCATCGGCGAAATTCGTGTTAAGGCGTTGAACCTACGTGACTTATCCTACTGGTCCGAATAGGATCGTCGCAAAAAAACAAGATCCTACACCCTTGTAGTACAGAGCGCGCCGATACTCTGGCCGCCAGCGGCCCTGCCAGTTTGCCGAGTCACGCTTGGGAAGAAACGGCGGTTGACACCAGGAGCACCATTCGCTAGGGACCGCTTGGGTCATCACGATTGCGCAATCAATCGAGAGGTGGATCATGGCAACCGAGGAGGCATATCTGGCGCAGATTCGCCGTCGCGGCTGGCTGGGGCGAGTTGTCGGCTACACCCGTCTGACCGGACCGGGGTACTTGCAGAGCGCTTTCACGCTTGGCAGTGGGACGGCAGCGGCCTGCCTGCTTTCGGGCTGGGCTTATGGCTACAAGCTGCTATGGGTTCAGCCGCTGGCGATGCTTCTGGGCGTCATCGTTTTTGCAGCAATCGCCAAGCAGACGCTCAACTCGGACGAGCGTCCCTACGCGACGTTCTGGAACCGGCTTCATCCGGCGCTGGCGCTGGCGTGGGGTCTGAGCGCGCTGGCCGCCTCGATTATCTGGCATTTCCCGCAATACGGCATCGCCACTTGGTCGATGGCTGATCTGCTCGGGCACGAGTTCGGCCTCGAATCGTCGGGGACGTGGCAGTGCCGATTGATCATCGGGTTTGTCATCCTGGCCATCTGTATTCCGCTTTCGTGGGCTTATAGCAAACGCGGCCGGCCGTTGCGAATCTACGAGCGGCTGATCAAGATCACCGTCTGGGGAATGGTTATTGCCTTCGGCTGGGTCGCGGTCGCGACGGGAATCGATTGGGGCAGACTGTTCAAAGGGCTGTTTGGTTTCTACATCCCCAATCCGCACACCGAGCCCGAGGGGCTCTGGATCATGCTGGGCGGATTGAGCGCTGCGGTTGGAATCAACATGGTCTTTCTCTATCCCTATTCCTTGAGGCAGCGCAACTGGGGGAAGGAGCACGAGGGCTTGGCGCATTTCGATCTTCTCACGGGGATGCTCGTTCCGTTCGCGATTGCCAGCATCCTGGTCATTGTCGCCGTTGCCAATGCGCGTGAACGGCTCGGGCAGGGCGAGCTCAAGAGCATGGTAGACTTGATCCCGGTGTTGACCCAGCAGTTTGGGACCCACGCGTCGGCGATCGTCCTGGGATTGGGATTGTTCGCGATGGGTGTTTCGTCGATCACCGTTCAGATGCTGGCGGCCGGCTTCACGGCGTGCGAGATTTTCGGCTTGCGCCCCGAGGGCTGGCCCTACCGGCTTTGCATGCTCTTCCCGGTCATCGGCGTGGCCGGATCGGTGGTCAAGCTGCCGTTCACTTTCGCGGTTTACGTTTCGGTCGGAATGGTCTTTTTCCTGCCAGCGGCTTATATCGGCTTTATGATTCTGAACAACATGGCTTCCTACATGGGCGAGGCGATGCCGCGCGGCGCGAAGCGATGGCTGTGGAACATCGGCCTTACCCTGGCAATCGGCCTCGTGACGGCGGCCGGCCTCCTGACCGCGTACAAGAAGTTTCAAGGCTACCTGGAGCGCAGAGCTGCGGTCAAGCAGGAGACGGCCGCGATCACCCCGCCCCGGAGATCTCCCGTGGCGACCAGTGGAGCAATACGGACTGCTCTCCCGCGGTCTTGCGGAAAAGGCTTGACCTTGGGCGACGGGTCGGTGTCTTAGTTGAAGTGCTTGTGGTGAAAGGCAGTACAAGCCTCTCGCCCGTCGTACGGGGGGCGGAGAGCGAAGAAACAGCCGAATTGGGAGGTATGCGATAAAGGGTCGGATATTTCCAATCACCCGCGGATGCGGAATTGTTCCTGACTAGCAGAAAGGTGACCGATGTCTGCAGAAGCTGAACCGACCTGTTGGCCGGAATCTCTCGACGAGCGCGAAGACGAAGAGATCCAATTCGCCGTACGGCAAACCAGGCGGCGGATTGTGCATTTCCGCCACCGGATCGGCGAGTACGACGTCACGCGCTTGATCCTCGAATCGACAAACGGCGCACGCGTGAGGGACGAGTAAGGTGCGCCGGGCGACGGCCGTGTTGTCCGCCAGTCCCGGCAAGGACACGCGAGTGCCCGCCGCGGGTAAGGCGCTAGGTGTCGCTTTCGCGCCCCGACCCGTGACTGCCCCCGCAACACCATTCCGCTTCGTTCGGACAGGCTGGCCCGAGAATCGTTTTCAACCACCCATCTGCATCGGTCGGCAGGATGGTGACCTGATCGCGCGAACTATTGCGTCGCTTCGAAGAGACCAGGCCAGACGCACCCGCATTGCCCCGACGATGACACTTGACTGAGGTCGCAGGGACGCTATATTAACCAGGTGAGACGTTCGGCGGGGGAGAAACACGTCTTGCAATCCGAACGATCCTTCGGCGTGCGCCGGCCAGCGCGCCAGTTCCAGGCGGAGAGGCTGTATCGCAATTCTGACAGGCAGGCAGGACGATGAACGTTGTTTTGACTCCCGAAGAGATCGAGTTCAATCGCAACCTCGATCCACACCAGTTGCTGCGCAAGATGGGATTTGCCGAAGAGGCCATTGCCGACGAAGGTGAGCTCATACGGCTCTTCTGTCCGATTCACAAGGATCAGATTCGCCGCTCGCTGATTATCGAGAAGGCGAAGAAGCGGTTCCATTGCCAATATAGGACTTGCCCGGCGCGCGAAGGGGGAACGTTGGTGGAGTTGCTGGCCCTCTATCTTGGCGTGACTGTGCCGGAGGCGATCCGGCAATTCCGTGAAGAGCCGCACCCCGAGCGGCAGTTGGTTGAGCGAGCGGACCGGCTGATTGACTCGGGCGAGATAGACGAAGCGCTACAGGTGTTGGAGGAGGCCGTGCGACTGGCGCCGCGCAACGAGGTCACGCGCTGCAAGCTGGCTGCGCTCTATCTTGAGACAGACCAGCGCGACCGGGGCTTCCGCGAATATCTCGTGGCTGCCGAGGATTTTGCCGTCAAGAACGAGATCGAAAAAACACTGGGCATCTATAACATTCTCGTGATGCTCTCCCCCCAGGACGTGCGCGTGCGCCGCCAGATGGCCTTTCTTTTTTCGCGCCTTGGCCGTCACAAAGAGGCTGCCGAGCATCTGAAGTGGGTTGTGGATCAGTTGGTGGCGCGCGACGAGATCGAAGAGGCGGTCAAAACGGCTCGGGAGATTCTGGACATGTGTCCCGCCGAGGCGACGATCCACATGCAGCTTGCGCGATTGCTCAGTCGGGCCCGCCGGATCGGCGAGGCAGTGGCTGAGGTGCAGCGGGCGGCCGAGCTTGCCCTTGAGGTCGGCGATCTCCAGTGTGCCGAAGAGGCCGTGACGTTTGGTCTGATCTATCGTCCCCAGCACGAGCGGCTGCGCGAGCTGGAGGGCCGACTGAGAGAAATCCCTTCTCCCGCACCTGCTGCGGTCGAGGCGACCAGCAAGGAGGACGAGTTCAACCAGTGGCTGGGAAGCCTCGAAGAGGAAGTCGTCAGCGGCCAAGCGGTGACGCAGACGCCCACGCCGCCCCCGACGACCGGGACTTCCCCTGTTCGCCGCGAGAAGTGGCAGATGTTTTGCCGCGGGACGTTGGCCGGACTCGACGAGGAGAAGCTGGCTTCGATGGGCCAGCATCTGCGTGCGATGTTCGAGGACGTTCGCAGCTCTTACGAGTCTGGCTTTCTCAAGGAATGGGAATTGAATATCCTCAAGGACTTCTACACCTCGTTTTGCGCCGCCTACGACCAAGTGCGCAAGAGCCAACGGCCGCCGGGCGACTAACGGCCAACAACGGCCAATTCACGAACCCGCCGTATGGCGGGCCGCCATCTCCATATCCAAGCCGCTGTCGCCCCCATTTCGCGGCAAAAAAACGGGCACTTTGCGTAAGAGCATCGGAAATTAAGTCACCCTGGTTCGTTGCGCTGCTCCACGCGCGGCGGCGTAATCTCCTTCTGCGCCTGATACTTTCCCTTCCGGTCGCCATAGGAAACGTCGCATGTCTGATCGCTGCGAAGGAAAATGACCTGGGCGATGCCCTCATTGGCGTAAAGGATGGCCGGAACAGGAGCCGTGTTGCTGATCGCCATGGTGATATAGCCTTCCCACTCGGGCTCGAGCGGCGTGACATTGACCACCAGCCCGCAGCGTGCGTAAGTGGATTTGCCGAAGCAAACCGCGATGACCTCGCGGGGGATTCGGAAATACTCCAGGCTGCGCGCGAGAACGAAGCTATTGGCAGGCACCTCGCAGCGCGCGGCCCGGTGCTCGACGAACCAGCCCGGCTCGAACTGCTTGGGATCAAGCCTTGCGTCGGCCGGCGGCGAGAAAACGCGAAACTCGTCGGCCAGCCGCAGATCGTAGCCATACGACGAGGGGCCGAACGAGATTACGGCCTGCCGCACCTGCGAGGGTTCGAACGGCTCGATCATCCGATGCTCGCGCGCCATTTGCGCGATCCAATGGTCAGGCTGGACAGCCACAGGCGGCATCCTTTCGTGCAGAAGACATGCCCGTTGGGGCCGCGTCGGCGTACGACTGTTGGCCCATACAGCGCCGCCCCTATGGAACGCGAGCCGCTGCCTCTGACCGGCCCCGGGCGAGCTGACCGTGCTCCCGTGAGATGACAGGGGGAAAGCACGACATTCAAGCGGAAAGGGAGAGAATTTTCTTGCAGGCCAGCCTTGAGCAATCCCATATTGGCTCCAGTTCAGGCCTGTTTATCACATCAGATTTTGATCGATTGCGCTTTTGAGATGGCAAGGAGGGTGTTTGCACAAGACAATGGTTAGGACTGCAATATTGGGTGCGACAGGTGCAGTCGGCCAAGAGATGCTTCGTATTCTCGAGGAGCGCCAGTTTCCGACCGCGTCGTTGCGGCTGTTGGCGTCGTCGCGCACGGCGGGGCAACGGCTGCCTTATCGCGGCCGCCTGATCGAGGTCGAGGAGGTTGGCGAGGACTCTTTCCGCGACACAGACCTGGTGCTCTCATCCGCGGGCGGGAGCATATCGAAGCAGTGGCTGCCCAAGGCGGTAGCGGCGGGGGCCACGTGCGTTGACAATACGAGCGCCTACCGCATGGAGGCCGATGTGCCGCTGGTCGTACCCGAGATCAATTCGCACGCGCTCGAAAACCACCACGGGATCATCAGCAATCCCAACTGTTCGACGATCCAGATGGTCGTGGCGCTCGATCCGATCCGCAAGGAGGCGGGGATCAAGCGCCTGGTGATCGCGACCTACCAGGCCGTATCGGGCAAGAGCGGTCGCGCGATCGGCGAGATGCTGGACCAGACGCGGCAGATCCTCGATGGCCGGGCCGACGGGATTGTCCCGTCCGAGTTCCCTTACCAGATCGCGTTCAACTGCCTGCCGCACATTGACGTCTTCCTCGAAAACGACTATACGCGCGAAGAGATGAAGATGGTCCATGAGACATGGAAGATCTTCGAGGACAACTCGATCGGGATCACGGCGACGACGGTGCGCGTGCCGGTCGTGCGCGGCCACAGCGAGGCCATCAACGTCGAGACCCACCGGCCCATCTCGGTCGAGCGGGTGCGCGAGCTGCTAACCCAGGCGCCGGGGGTCGCGGTCGTGGACGACCCATCGCGCAACGAGTATCCGATGCCGATCTATGCCGCTGATCGCGACCTGACCTACGTGGGGCGGATTCGCAAGGACGAGTCCATCGAAAACGGCATCAACCTCTGGGTGGTCAGCGACAATTTGCGCAAGGGGGCAGCACTGAACGCGATTCAGATTGCCGAGGTTCTTGTCGAGAAGAACTGGCTGTGACGAGCGAGCAATGAGCAATGACGAGCGATGAATGCAGCCCATCCCGACGATTCTCTTGTCCCATCAACAGTTGCTTGACTGCGTTCATCGTTCCGCGATCATAGTCCATCATTTCGCTGCAGGGGTGGAAACATGGGGCGCGAACTACGGCAACCGCGTGCAAGATGCGTGTGCCACGGCGACAGGCGGCCAAACGGTCGCGGATTCTCGCTGATGGAGGTCCTGCTCGCCCTGGTGGTGATCGCTTTTGGCCTGTACGGGATTCTCGACCTGATGGCCGCCAATCTGCACCTGTCCCAGCGGGCGCAAAACCGCGGCGCGGCGATAGAGCTGGCCGGCGCGAAGATGGCCGAAATCCAGGCGGCCGGCTTCGGTGCCATCGAGCCGCTGTTGCCCAAGCTGTCCGACGAATCCTCGACAGCCGTTCTCTATCCTCCCGCACCCGACAGATTCCAGTCTCCCTACCAGGCAGAAAAGTTCTACTGGCAGGCGCGGTTTGATCGCAATCCTCAGGTACCCGAGGTCTTGAACGTCGAAGTGCGCGTGTACTGGTATCCGAAGGCCGGTACGCGGGGCGGCACCGTCCCGCAACACTCCGTGTCGGTCGGAGGGCTCTTGGTCAAGAGGTGACGGGACCCATGAAGCGGCAATCGACAAAACTGTGCACTTGGTTTTCTTCGTCTTTCATCCTTCATCGTTCATTCTTCGCAAAGGGCGTGACTCTGCTCGAGGTTCTGGTGGCCACTGCCGCGGCGGCGATCCTCTTCGGCGTGGCGATGGGCATTTTGCTGACCACCAACCAGACGGCCGACCGGTCGCTCGATCGCGAGTGGCTGGCTCGCGAGGCCCAGCTTGCCATGCAGGAAATCCGGGCGGTGATCGAGGGAACGGTCTGGCCCGAGGATCTGGCCAGCGCGCCGAGCGCCGAGCCGCCCGCCGATGCCGTCGTTGCGTTTGCGAAGGACGGCCTGGCGCTGTTCTCGTCGCATAACCCGACGAGTGCGACCGGCCGATTCTGCCATTATAGTCTCGGCTATAAGAAAGACCCCGCGAAGGATGGTGCACCGGTGGCGGGGTTCTATCGCCGCTCTCCCGATGAGAAAGGGCCGCCTGAGTTCCGCCCCCTGGGCAGAAAACTGGGCGAAGACTGCGAGACAACGATTGGGTTTCGCTACGCCACCGAGGTCGGACCCGATCTCAAGCCCGTTTGGCAGGAGAAACTCGAGGCGGGACAGAAGCCGCGGTTGATCTGGGTGGAACTGGTCGTGAGCGAACGCGAGCCAGCTGGCCGTCGCGGCGAGCCACAAAAGGTGCGCCTGGCGACTGCAATAGCGCTTTGACGTGCGCGCACGGAGATCAGGAGGCAGGGCGAGATGAGAGGTGAGAGGCGAGAGGGGAGAGGGGAGATGAGATCCGCAATCTGGCCGTGCTCTGTTTGTCCTTCATCCTTCATCCTTCATCCCTTATCCCTGCGGTCCAGGGGGTTCGTTTTCCTGGCCGCGCTGGGTGTGATGGCGGTTGCTTTCCTGATCGTTCTTGCCATGTCCGGCACCACCCGTTTCGCCTATCACTCCACTGGCACAACTCTCGGCGAGGTTCAGGAGCAGATCATGGCGCGATCGGCCGCCGATTATGCGTGCTTTCTTGTCGCGCAGAAGAAGATGCCGGCCGATGGTACTGCATCGTTTACGATTGTCACCGACACGATTCTCTACGATGTGACGAAAGGGAAACAGGGCGCTTGCACCGGTACGGCGACTGTGGTGTTGCCCGAGCAGCAGCTCTACCAATCGCTCGGGCTGGTGCCTCGCGCGGGCGACATCCTGATCCACGTCGTCTCGCCGCAAATGCTCGAGCGCTATGGGCGTGGCGAACGCCGTCTGTTGTGCAACTACGCGGGCCAACGCCTTCGGCCCATTGACGTGACCGTTGCCCACAGAGTGAGGTGAGAGGCAGGAGGTTGGAGGTGAGGAGGGTGTCACGGCCAAAGGGCCTGTGCCACGAGCATTCTGTTGTAGTCTAGCCCCTTGTGGGCGTTATGGAGACACGGAGGCGAGGACCAAAAGTGGTGATGAGAGAACCGATGAAAACCAGCGGCGCGCGGCTGGCTTCGCTTTTTCACCAGGTCGGGCTGATCGGCGAAAACGAGTGGAAGAAGTATTTCCAAAAAAGCGCCGCACCCGAAAAACGGCTCGTAGACGTTCTCGTGCAGGATGTCAGCTGGCAGACGTTTGCGGACCTGGCAAAGTTGGAAATCCGCCTGCCGTCGCGAAAGCGTCGCGCGCGCCCGGCCTTGCCGGCCGAGCTGACCCAAGCGATCCACATCCGCCGCGGCGAGATTCTCGAACTGCTCGAGAAACACCGGCCCGATCTGGAGAGACTGTGTGACCAGCTCGTCGGCCCGCGCAGCGACCTGGCGAGCACTCTCGAGCAAGGCGACCGTGACCCCTACCGCGAGCTGCTCGATCGCGAGATTCTGACACCCGAGATGCTCTCGGAGATCGTTCAGAAGGGCAAGCACCCGGCGGCCCGGCGCAACCGCGAAATCCTGGCTGTGGAGATTTTGCATCTCAACGGCTTCGTCCCGGAGGACACGCGCAAGCATGTCGCGGCGCAGCTGGGCAAACCTGGCTTCTCCCTGGCGCGCGAGCTGGCCAAGAGCGCCGAGGTCTCCTCTGCGCGAATCGCCGAAGCGACAGCGCGCGGTATGGAGTTGCCAACCGTCGAGCTGGCCGAGATTTCGCCGGGCAAGCGCGCTCGCGAGTTCTGTCCGGTCGAGTTCATACGGCGCGAGCTGTTCCTGCCGTTCGAGGTGGACGGCGTGATTCGGCTGGCCACCTCTGACCCGCTCAACCTCTCGATTGCGGATGCGGTGGCGATTCTGGCGAGATTATCGCGGCGCTCAACCGGACGTTCCCGGCGGCCGCGCCGCCGGACGGCGGGCCAAAGCCCGAGCGCCGCGAGACCAAACAGCCGGAGGCTCCCGTGCAGGTCCAACCGAAACCCCAAGTGCCCTCGGACACGCCGCAAAAAGTTGCCGCCCCGCGTCCGGCGGAGCCTGTCGCCAAGATCGTAGACACAATGTCCACGGTCCAGCTGGTCTCGTCGATGATCGAGAGTGCCGTGGCGACACGGGCGACGGACATCCATCTCGAGCCACAGGCCAAGGGCCTTCGGGTGCGCTATCGCATCGATGGCCAGTTGCACAATGTCATGAACGTGCCGCCCGACATGTCGCTGCCGGTGATCTCGCGCATCAAGGTCCTGTCGAATATGAATGTCACGGAACGGCGGCGACCCCAGGACGGCCACTTCGCGCTGCAGATGGAGAACCGCCCGTTCGACTTTCGCGTCTCGGCCATGCCGTCGCACTTGGGCGAGAAACTGGTCCTGCGCATCCTGGACGAGACGACAGTTCTCAAGGGGCTGGCAGAGCTTGGCCTGACCGAGGCGCAACAGCGCGAGCTCGCGCGCCTTATTTCGCGTCCGTTCGGTCTGCTTCTGGTCACGGGCCCGACCGGCAGCGGCAAAACGACGACCCTCTATTCGGCGCTGAGCACCATCAACAGCCCCAACATCAACATTACGACCATCGAAGACCCCGTGGAGTATCAACTGGAAGGGATCACGCAGGTGCAGGTGGACTACGCCATCGACCTGGATTTCGCCAGCGGCCTGCGTTCGGCCCTGCGCCAGGACCCCGACGTGATCATGGTTGGCGAGATCCGCGACAGCGAGACAGCGCGTATTGCCATCCGCGCCGCGCTGACGGGGCACATGGTTTTCTCCACGCTCCACACCAACACCGCCGTCAGCGCCGCGGCCGCGCTTGGCCACATGGCGGTGCCGCCCTATCTGATCGCCAGCGCGCTGGCCGGGGTCGTGGCACAAAGACTGGTCAAGAAGATCTGCGCCGAGTGCCGGCATGCGATCCGGCCGCCCAAGGGTCTGAAGCGCGACCTGGGGCTGGACGAGTCCTCGCAGCGCAAGATGTATCGCGGCAAGGGCTGCTCGGCCTGCCTGAATACGGGCTATTCGGGGCGAACGGGCGTTTTCGAAATCCTGCGCGTAACCGAGGCTTTGCGCCGCCTGATCGTCGAGCAGGCCGGCGACGAGCAGATCGCCGCTTGCGCACTCGAGCAAGGCTTCCGCACGTTGCGTGAGCACGCTATGGACAAGGTTTCTGACGGCATCACCTCGCCCGACGAGATTTTGCGCACGGTCTTTCTGAGTGAGTAAACGATGAATGAGGAGATTTCGTAATCCACCATTGCGCATTCCGTATTCATTACTCCCTGGAGGAGGTCGGATATGTCGCCCTCGAAGCGAAACAAGGAGAAGCCGGACGATTCCGCCAAGCTGCGCGAGGCAATCCTGAGCAAGATCCGCGAAGGCGAGGACGAGGGGGCTGGCCCCGAGCCCGCGTCCGCCCGCCGCACGGCGGGGGCAGCCGGACCCGGCGAGGAGGCCATGTTGACTCGCGAGATCGCCCTATTTGGACCCAACGTTCGCGACATGGCGATGTTTTGCCGCCAGCTGGCAACGCTCCTGGACGTTGGCATCCCGCTGCTGCGCAGTTTGAAAATCCTGAGCGTTCGGACCCATCACCCGCGGCTGAAGAACGTCGTGCGCGAGGTGGCCGAGCAGGTCGAGCAGGGCAATCGCTTCAGCACCGCGTTGGCCGAGCACCCGCGTGTGTTTTCGCCCCTGTTTGTCAACGTGGTTCAGATCGGCGAGGCCGGTGGCATCCTGGAGGGTTCGATGAAGCGTCTGGCCGAGGTGCTCGAGAGCAAGGCGTCGATCCGGCGGCGCATCCTTGCCGCGTGCGCTTATCCGGCGGCCGCCATCACGGTCGCCATCATTATTCTGATCGGGATCATGACGCTCGCAATCCCAAGGTTCAAGGAAGCGTATGACCAGCTCGGGGCATCGCTGCCGCCCATGACGCAGCGGCTCATCGGCCTGTCTGACTTCATTAGCCAACAATACCTGATCTACATTCCGGTCATCATCGGGTTGGTGGCGATCCTCTACCTGTTTCGCCGAACCGCCACGGGCGAGCGGTTCTGCGACTGGTGCCGCCTGCGGTTGCCGCTTCTTCGGACCGTCAATGTCAGGATCGCGATCGCGCGGACGACTCGGACGTTGGGCAATCTGGTCACGGCGGGCATTCCTCTGCTCGAAGCACTGCGTATCACGACCGAGAGCTCGGAGAACGTTCTGGTGGGCGAGGCGACCGAGCGAGTCCGCGACACGGTCGAGAAGGGCGGGAAGCTCGAAGACCAGCTGCGCAAGGAGAGCCATGTTTTCCCGCCGATTGTTGTGGACATGATCGCCATCGGCGACGAGGCGGGTGCCCTCGACGTCATGCTGACCAAACTCGCCGATACGTATGACGAAGAGGTGGACCAGACCCTGCGCGGCCTGACGGCGGTCATCGAGCCGGCCCTGATTGTTATCCTGGGTTTCGTCGTGGTTTTCATTGCCCTTGCGCTGCTTCTGCCCTACTTCAACTTGGCGAAGAGCATACCCTAGATCAGTTGTCAGTTGCTAGTTGTCAGTTGCTAGTTGTGAGTGTGGCATTCTCTCGGCCCGCTCTGTGCCTTCCCGCCACTGCGGGGGAACAGAAATGTTGATTAAATCGGAGCAGGAGGCGCTCGAGCAGCAGATCCTGGCGCCTTATGCCATGAAAAGCCGCCTGACGCGCGGGCGCGATTACCCGATCGTTGCCGACGCGATCCGGACTGACTTTCAGCGCGACCGCGACCGGATCATCCACTGTGCCGCATTCCGCAAGCTGGAATACAAGTCGCAGGTCTACTTCATCCAGGAAGGCGACTACTATCGCACGCGCCTGACGCACACGCTCGAGGTTGCCCAGATCGGCCGCTCGCTGGCGCGCAACCTGCGCCTGAATGTGGATCTGACCGAGGCGATCGCGCTCGCTCACGACCTGGGCCATACCCCGTTTGGCCACACGGGCGAAGCCACTTTGCGCCGCTTGATGGCCGACTATGGCGGCTTCGAGCACAACGCCCAGGGCTTGCGCGTCGTCGAAAAACTCGAGAGGCGCTACCCGGAGTTCCCGGGCCTGAACCTGACCTGGGAGGTGCGCGAAGGCATTAGCAAGCACACGACCTCGTACGACCAGCCCCGGCCCGACCGTTTCGATCCCGATCTTTCGCCCACACTCGAAGCCCAAGCGGTCGAGATTGCCGATGAGATCGCTTTCAGCAGCCATGACATCGACGACGCGTTGGCGATGGGCCTGATCGAGGAGGAGGACCTGCGCGGGGTCGGCTGGCTCTGGGAGATCTGGGAAAGGGCGCGCGCCGCCTGTCCGAACGGTCGCGGAAGCGACCGGGTGAAGTATCCCGCCATCGGCCAGCTGATCGAATTGCAAATGCTCGACGCCCTGGAAGCGACGGAGGCCAACATCGAGCGGCTGGGCATTCAGTCAGTCGAGGATGTTCGTGCTGCCCGCAGGCGCGTGGTCGCTTTCAGCCCCAAGATGGCCGACGACAAGACCGTCCTGCGCGACTTTCTCATGCAGCGTGTCTATCGCCATCCGCGCGTGGTGCGCATGGTGACCAAAGCCGACCGGTATGTCGATCGGCTGTTCGATCTCTATCGTCGCGTTCCCAGCCAGCTGCCCCTGGAGTGCCAGGGGCGGCTGGACAGCGACGGCCTCGAGCGTGTCATCGCCGACTATATCTCGGGCATGACCGACCGCTTTCTGCTCGAAGACTACGTTCGTGCCTTCGAGCCGACGCCGTTTCTGCGCGGTTAGGGGGCTGAGCCGGTGTCGGTCGAACTGCTGCCTCTTGCCCCGCGCGACCGCGACGAGATCGTGCGTCTTTTCTCCCGATACCCGTTCAAGGCCGAGCAGAAACGCGTGCAGGGGATTGATTGCGACCGCCTGGGCCAACTGCTCTGGGAGCTCGCCGAGCCATACTTCGGCCAACCGCGAGCGAGTGCCTGGGTCGCTTGGCGACAGCGGCCGCGCGAGGCGCTCGGTTTCGCTGTGATGGCGCCACATCCCTGGCACAGCGAGGTCTTTGGACATTCAATGGGCCGCATCCTCCATCTGGTCAATTACACGGAGCCCGAGGCGGTCGGCCCACCGCTGCTCGACGCGGTCCTGGCGGATGCGCGGGCCGCGGGGCTCGAGCACCTGGCGTGTCGCGTGGACGGCCAGGATTGGCCCAATGTCCACCTGCTTGAATCCCGTGGCTTCCGCTGTGTTGGCTGTTCGCTAAAGATGGCTCGACGGCTGGACGATCTCTCGTGCCAGTCGGGAGGGGAAACGCCCGAAGGGATCGAGATTCGCGCGTTCGAGCCGCCCGATCTCGACACGCTCCAGCGCATTGCCGCCGACTCGCACACGTGCAACCATTTCTACAATGACCCGGGGCTGAGGCGCGACCGCGTGGCGGTTCTCTTTCAAGAATGGCTCCGTCGGTGTGCGGGTGGTGCGGCTCGGTTCGTACTCGTAGCGGCGAACCCCGACGGCCAGGTGGTCGGGTTTGTTACGGCCTTGAGCAGCACAGCGTTGGCGCGGGTGGTCGGGACATCGGTCGGGGTCATTGATTACATCGTGACAGGCCGCGAGGTCGCCGGTCGCGGGGTCGGCCGCGCCCTGCTCGAGGCTGCGCTTCGTTCGCTCGCACGCGACCACGGGTGGGCGGAGCTTCGAACGAGCCACGACAACTACCGGGCGATTGCGTTCTACAGCGCAGCCGGTTTCCGCATCGTCGCATCCGATTTTATCTTTCATCGCTGGGGGCCGCAGCCGAGAGAGAATTGAGCGAGACGTTGGGAAAGTCCATGCGTCGCTCGTCCGGCGTGTCACTTTCTGTTTGACATCAAGTGGGGGGTGTCCTGTATGGGTTTTAGGTTAGCAGACTGGGGGTGGTTTGCGAAAATCGCCCAAGGAGCGAGGTGATTTGTCATGCCCGAGATCGTTGTGACGCTCGGCGGCAACGTGGTCAGCAAGTACGTGTTCGACAAGGACGCCATGAGCATCGGCCGGTCGCGCGATAATGACATCGCCATCGAGAATCTCGCTGTGTCGCGCAACCATGCCAGGATTCGCCGCATGGAAAACAGCTATATCCTTTCGGATCTGAACAGCGCCAACGGAACCTACGTCAACGGGGTGCGAATTACCAAGACAGAAGTGTTTCACGACGATGTAATCACGATCGGCAAGCACCAGCTGACCTTCAAGAATGTGGCCCTGAGCGATGAGGCGCTGATCTCGGATGCGTTCGGTGCCGAGCGCACCGTGGTTGTTGACACGCCGCCGGTGTCTTACCTGATCGTCACGCGGGGCAGGCAGAAGGACATGGAGTTTCGAATTGACAAGGCCGAGGTGACGATCGGCCGCAGCCGCGACTGCGACATCTGCGTGCACGACTGGTTTGTCTCCAAAGAGCACGCTGTCATCAAGCGCCAAGCCGGCACGTTCCTGCTGCGCGACAGGGGCAGCTGGCGCGGGACAAAGGTTAACGAGGTTCAGATCACCGAGACCGTGCTCAAGGATGGCGACGAAATCCAAATGGGCGGTGTCCGTTTCTTGTTCCGGCCCGCCACGCCCGAAGAGCTTGCGCCGCCGAAAGGGCGTGTTCCGCTCGAGCTGGAACCGTCCAGGGAAATCCGGGTCGAGCAGCCCGAGCCTGCCGTCGCGCAGGAGCCGGTCGAAGAGGTCGTGGCCGCTGAGGAGGAGGAGGAAGAACCCATCCGGGCGGGCGGCGAGGAGGATTTCATCGAACCCGCCGAACGGCGTGTGCGCGAGCCCGTGGATGTGGTTCCTGGGCAAGAAAGTGCCAAAGGCGAAC
>Ga0111193_1016_pt1 | contig 14842 bp, 7 predicted proteins | sample DeeMarSWOR324_28_FD_80361 | JGI IMG/M metagenome (GOLD analysis project Ga0111193, IMG submission 80361) | candidate division BRC1 bacterium SM23_51 | reverse complement strand
CCGGGATGTTCTGGAGGTTCGGTTCGCTGCTGCTCAACCGTCCCGTCGCCGCAACCGCCTGGTTGTAGCTGGTGTGAATGCGGCCCGTCTGCGGGTTGACCATCTCGGGCAACGTATCGGCGTAGGTCGTCTTCAGCTTTTCGAGCACGCGATGGTCGAGGATTTTGCGGGGGAGAATATTTCCCTCGCGGCTGAGTTGCTCGAGGACACTGACGTCGGTGGAATAGCCGGTCTTGGTTTGGCGCGAGGGTTTCAGCCCCAGGTCATGGAACAAGATCTCTCGAACCTGCTTGGGCGAGCTGATGTTGAACGGTTTTCCCGCAATCTCGTGTACCTCGCTCGCCAGGGCCGCCAGGCGCGAGCCGAGCTCGGCCGACAGGGCCGCAAAATGCTCGCTGTCGATCCGCACGCCCGCCATTTCCATGCGGTTGAGCACCGCCATCAGGGGCAACTCGATCCGTTCGAACAGCTCCTCCAGGCCCTGCTCGCGCAGCTCGCCGCGGAGCAAGTGGGTCAGCTGGAGCGCGACATCAGCGTCGGCGCAGGCGTATGGGCCGACGCGCTCGATTTCGATCTCCGCCATCGAGCGCTGTTTCTTGCCGCGGCCGATCAGTTCCTGAATGTCGGTCATGGCAATACCCAGTCGCTCGCGCCCCAGTGTTTTGAGGCCGTGACCGCGCCGGTCCGGGTTGAGCAGATACGAGGCCAGGAGGGTGTCGAAGGCGATCCCCTCGAGTTGCATTCCATGGCGGGCGAGGATCTTCAGGTCGTATTTGAGATTCTGGCCCGTCTTGGGGATAGCTGGGTCGGCCAGGATCGGACCCAGGATTTCGCGGACCCGATCGAGATCCAGTTGGCGCGAGCCCAGGACGCGATGGCCGATTGGGATGTAAACCGCTGCGTTCGCGTCGGTGCTGAGCGAAATGCCGACCAGCTCGGCGCGCATCGGGTCCACGGCGCTTGTCTCGGTGTCAACCGCCAGCCAGCAGTCCGGCTTGATCGTCGCAACGAGCTCGCGCAGCCGACCCTCGTCGTCGAGTGTGCAATAGTCACGGGCCGGCGGCGCCCGCCGTACGGCGCCTTCGGCCTTCAGGCCGGGCGGGGTGGCGGCCGTGGCGGCCGGCTTCTCGCTGTCCGCCGCCTTCTCCCCGGGTTCCAACCGCTCCAAGAGCCTGCGAAACTCAAGCTCTTCATAGATTGCCCGCAGCCCAGGGATATTGGGTTCCCCTCGGCGCAGGTCGTCCATCTCGACAGGAATCCGCAGGTCACATCGAACCGTTGCCAGCTTCTTGGACAAGAGCGCCTCGTCGTGGTGGCCTTCGAGCAGGCGTTGGAAGCGCGGATTGGCGACGCGGTCAAGATTGTCGTAGAGTGCCTTGACGGTGGGAAACTGCGAAAGGAGTGCAGCGGCTGTCTTTTCGCCCACCCTCGGCACACCCGGGATGTTATCCGACTTGTCGCCCATCAGCCCCAAAAGGTCGGCAATCTGCTCGGGACCGACACCCATGCGCTGGCGCACCGCGGCCGCGTCGATTTCCACGTGGCTATCCGGTTCCATTCGCAGTACCCGCACCTGAGGTCCAACCAGCTGGAACAGATCCTTGTCCGACGAGACGATCCAGACGTCCAGCTCGCAGTCGCGCCCTCGCATGGCCAGGGTAGCGATCACGTCGTCCGCCTCGTAGCCTTCCTGTTCGAGCACGGCCAGGCGCATCTCGCCGAGTATTCGTTTGATCCAGGGGATCTGGACCGAAAGGTCCTCGGGTTGAGCCGGGCGATTGGCCTTGTAGGGTGCATAGATCTCGCTTCGAAAACTCGGCGCTGGCGTATCGAAAACCACGGCGATATAGTCGGGCTGGCGCGATTCGATCAGCCGATGGAGCATCTGGACAAAGCCAAAGATCGCGTTGGTCGGCAGGCCCCGCGAGGTCGAGAGCCCGCGCACGCCGTAGAACGCCTTGTACAGATGCGAATGGCCGTCCACAAGGTAGAGCGTGGGGCGACCGTCGGACTGGGATTCTCTCGCCATTGCCCTAAGTCTGGGGTCTCATTTCGAGGTGCTGTTTGGAAGCGGACACGGGCTGCACTCCCGTGCGTTGTTGCCACGCGCCGAGCGTCATCATGGTAACTTGACCGCCGAACAAACCAACGAACTTTCTCAGGGAAAGCAATGCCGCGGGGAGCGATTCAGCTTCTTCCCTCCACCCTCGAACCTCTCGCTTGTCAGCCGCCACGGTGCGTGCTGGCAGGCACCGGTCCTCAGTCTACGATCTTGGCCGTCAAGAAAATCAACAGATTGGACCGTTGGCTGCTTCTCGAATTGCGCCCGAAAACCAACCGGCCGACATAGGGCAACCGGCGCAGGACGGGCACGCCCGAGCTCGCGTCGCGCGTGCGTTCCTGTGTCCAGCCGCCCAGCACGACCGTTCCGCCGTCCTCAACGCGCGCTGTTGTCTCAAGCGTGCGGTAAATTTGCGTCGGCTGCATCGGCGTGTTCTGCACGGCGTAAGGCTGCGCACCGCCGCCGAAGAGGAACGGGAAGCCGAAAGCGCCCTGGATGGCCTGTTGGCCCATGTCGAACCGCTGGGTGACGATATCAATGTCGATTTCAAGCTGGATTTGGCCCTTGCGGGTGGCATTGGGCGTGACTTCCAGGTCAACAACCTGGCCGCCCATGCCCATCATGCCCATCATGCCCATGCCACCCATGCCGTACATGCCCATGCCACCCATGCCGGGGTAGCCGCCGGGATAGCCGCCGGGATAGCCGCCGCCGGGATAGCCGCCGGGATAGCCGCCCATACCACCATACATGCCCATGCCGCCGAGACCCATCATACCGGGAAAGCCCATGCCACCCATGCCACCGGTTTCCGTAATCTCGAACGTCACCGATTCGTTGTTGAGCGTGGTCACGGTTGGTCCACTGACAAGGTTGAGCAGGCCTTCCTCTTCGAGCAATCGCAGGCTGAACTGCATGGGGCTGCGCCCGCCCGTGATCAGGTCGATCACCGTTGCGCCCTTGAGCAAGCTCGCGTTCTGTGTGTATTCAAGTGGGGGCTCGAAGGCGGACTGATACTCGTCGGCGTCCTGGGCAAAGCGCAGGTTCAGAATGCTATCGTCGAAGGCGATACCCTCTTTGCCCAAATTGGTCATCACGAAGTCCGAGCTGAACTCCTTGGCGATCGTCTCGTTGACCTCGACAAACTGGGTCTCGATCGTGATTTGCAGGACCGGGATGTCGAGCTCCCGAATCCAGTCCATCAATTCCGCAAATTGAGCCGGATCGCGATAGCGAATGAGCAGGGCATTGAGATCTTCAAACGGAGAGATTTCGATCTCCGGTGCCTCTTCCGCTGCGGCTTCCTCCACCGGGGCCAACGGCTCTCCAAACTCGGGCGGCAAGACCTCGGGTCCCATGGTCAGCTCGGGCCGATAGGTCACGCGAAGCTTCGCCCGTCCCTCGCCCGGTGTTGGCGACGGATCCACCTCTTCGACCAGGATTTCGTATTCCTCGAACACCTCGGACCGGTATTCGGGAATATTCAGGTCGCTCGACTGGGCCGTCGAGGTGCGCACAACCAACTCGCAGCTGTCGTCATTGTCGTCGCCATAGGTGTTTTCATTCACCCGCACCATCCGGACGGTCAGGTCGCGAAAGGTCCGCTCGTCCTCGACACGCAGCGAGAAGCTGGCCTGCCTGCCGGCGGCTACGCCCGCCTCTTCTGCCCGTGCGATTCCCAACACTGTTTCCAGGTCCGCAGCCATATCGCCCGCTAGCGCATATTCGAGAAAGATGATCTTCGAGCGCATCTTGGGTTCCAGCTCCGGCAGCTGTTGGACAAACTCCGCGACCTTGCGGATGTTGGTCGGATAGTCGGTGATTGTCAGCTGAAGCGTTGGCGGGTCATACCACATGCGCCGTCCCGCCGCGCGTGCCGCCAAGACGCCTTCCTTTCGATAGAGCATTGTCTCGATGACTTCTTTGACATTCTTTCCAAACGCCTCGACCTGCTCGGGGTTGGCCTTCAGGACATCGCGCGGCGTCAGGTTGACCGTGTAGACTTCGATCTCCGCCTCCTCGAGATGGCTCAAGAAGTCACGGTCCTGGAGCAACTCCTCGACCTTCCGGATGTTCTCCTCGGTGTCTTTAACAATCAGGTCGGCTCCGCGCTCGTGCTCGGCCAGGATGATCTTGCGTTCCTGCTCGTACTCCGGCAACGTCTCGGTCTTCAGGATCGCCTCGACGAGAATCTTGATGTCTTGCGCCAGATCCTGGCGCACCGCGTAGACCTTCGTGTCGAGCTTCGGCGGTGCTTTGGTGCGGAACTGGGCGATCAACTCGGCCATCTTGGTGACGTTCTTTTGCGAGTCGGTCAGAATCACGAGCGACTGGCGCTCGTCGAGATTGAGTTCGATGCCGCTGATCGGTGGTGTGTCGGCACCCCAGAGTATGTTCTGGAGCTCGTTGGTCTCGTAAAGACGTTGCATAATAAGCAACGTATCCGAGTCGAGCCTGAAAATCTGTGTCGTCAAATCGGGCAGGATGGTCACGATGTCGCGTTTGCGCTCCCAGGTCAGACCGTTGGGCGTCAAGACCGTGTCGAGGATCTCGCGCAAGCGTTTGTCTTCGAATTTGGCGACGACCTCGGCGTCGGCACCGTGAACAATGACGAAGTTGATCCCCGTGACGAACGAAAGCGTGTCGAGAAACTCGCGCAATCGCGTGCCTTCCCTGACCTCGATCGTGATCTTCTCTTCCATCTTGGCCGCGGCAGCCGCCTCCGCTTCTGCCTCTTCTTTCCTCTCCTCCTGCTGTTTGAGGAATTCCTGATATTGCGTTTCGGTCTGCTTGAGGTAATTGACTGCCTTCGCGTTGGCTGGATCAATCAACAGGACTTCGTTCCAGCGTTGCACGGCCGTCTCGATGTCCTCCTTGCGATAGGCGGCCATTCCTTCCGAAAGCAGCTGCTCGATCTGCCGGCGTTTCGCCTCTTCCCTTGCGCCGATGTCCTGCCCCTTGCCTGCCTGGAGCTTGCGTTGGGCTGTGCGCAGATGCTTCTGAGCGCCTTCGTTCTTTGGGTCGTCCTTGAGAACGCTCTGGAGCAACGCGATCGCTTCGGCGTGTTGCCCTTCGTTCATCAAGCCAACGGCTTGTGCCACGCGGCGCTTGGTCTCGCGGTCTGTGGCCTGCTGGCGACCTGTCGCAACATCTTGCAGAAGCTTCTTGGCGCGGCCGTCTTCGGGGTTCAGAACCAACGCCTCGCGCAGCTTCTTGTCGGCCTGGTCCCAATTCTGTTGAGCCATCAAGTCGCGTGCCTCGTCAACCAGACGCGTCGCGGTCGCCTCGACCTGTTTTTTCTGTGCGGCCGCGGGTTCGCCTGCCTCGACCGCCGGCGGGGGTGCCGAAGCCTGGGCCACCATGGCTTCCAACTGGCGCACTTGCTGGCGAGCGGTGCCTAACGTGCCATCGATCCGAAGCGCTTCGCGCAAAAGTGCCAGGGCTTGATCGTATTGGCCCGCCTCGACAAACCGCTGGGCCTCGTCATACTTGGCCTGTGCCTGCGGACGCGGCTCCGCCACAGCAGGCGGCCGTTGTTCGGGCCTTCGGGCAACCGCCACCTCGGTGGGTGGCTTTGCCCCCGCACTCGGGGCTGCGGCAGGTACCACCGCAGGAGGCGGTGGCGCGATCGGCGCGCGCGGCGCTTCAGTGCGGGACGGCTCGGTCTGAGCCATTTCCGCCGGTTGTGGCGCCTCGCTTTCGCCCCTGCGTATCGAGGCTGCAACGCGGCCCAGGAACGATTGTCGGCCCGCGGGGGCCTCGGCCTGGGCGCTTTCTTTCTCTCGGAGTTGTTCCGCGAGGGTCTTCTCGCACCGTCGCAAGCCGCGCAAAGCCGCGCGGTTGTCGGGGTCCTCGCGCAGCACTTCGCGGTAGGCCAGCGATGCCAGGTCGTAGCTGCGCGAGCGCTCATGTTCTTTCGCCAGCGCCATTCTGCCCTCGAGCCTATCACGGCGCTGCTGTTCCTGGCGCTCGATCTCGCGAATGCGAGCCTGCTCGCGTTCCTGCTCCAAGGCGCGGCTGGCGCGCTCTCTGCCTTTCAAAGCCGCCTTGTTCGCCGGTGCTTCCTTGAGAACGCTCTGATATGTCTCAATCGCTTTCTCATATTGCTTGGCTTTCAGTTGTGACTGGGCAAACTCGAGATCCCCGTTGATCTTGCCCGCACGTTCGGCCGCCTGCAGCCGGGCTTGCTCTTCGCGACGCCGCTCAAAGACCTCTTGGCGAACCTCTTCCACCTTGGCCAACCCCCTGCGGGCGGTCGAATTGCCGGGGTCCATTGCCAAGACGCTACCATAGGTCTCGGCAGCAGCGTCGAAGAGTTCGTTTTTGAGGTGGCCTTGGGCAAGGGCCAAGGCATCGCTCACGGCTGCCGCCTTTTCGCGCTCGGCCGTTTCGTGCGCTTCGCGTGCCTGGATCTCCTGTTCGCGCGCCAACCGCTCGGCTTCGTCCTGGCGTTCCTTGTCGATCCGGGCCAGCGACCGCCTGGCCTGGCGATTGCGCGGGTCTATCTGAAGGGCTCTCTCATAAGCCTGGCGTGCGCCATCCCATTGGTGCGCGTCGAGGAGCCGTTTCCCGTCGGCCAGGGCGGTTTCCATCTGGGCCTCACGGAGCCGTTTCTCCTCGTTCTCGCTCTTGGACATTGTCTTGCCAGTGTCGGCAGCGGCAGCGGCTGCGCCCGCCGGTCCCGATCCCTGTGCGACATTGACCACACTGGGACGCGCCGGCTTGCCGGTGGTACCGGCGGCGGTACGCGAGGGTGCCATCGAACCCAACCGGCCCAGATATTCCCACGTGTCGCGATAGTTGCCAGCCAACAACCAGACGGTTTCGAAACCCTTGGCGGCAGCTGCGTAGTCACGGCGGCGAAACCTCTTTCGAGCCTCGTCGTATTTGCCGTCAATGTAGCGTTTGAGGCTTGCCGCATCCTGGGGAGCGCGCTTCAGAACCTCGCGTTTTTGGGCCATTTGGGCCTCATACTGGCGGTGCAACGCCTCGATCGTCACATCGCTCGGAGCCAGCCGCTGGGCCCGCTCAAGGTAGAGCAGAGCCTTTTCGAACTCGGCTTCGCGATAGAGTTGCTGAGCACTGGCGACGGTGTCCACGACCACGGCTTGGCGTCCCTGGCCGAAGGCCGCCACATCTCTCTGACCATCGGCCATCAGGCCATCGTTGCTGGCAGGATTCTCTGCAGCATTGGCGACGGGGAAGAAACAGATCGCGAACAGAAGGATGGCGTACTGCGGTGCGTGCGCACGGAGCGATTTGAGCATCTTCATTTACCCAGTTACCCCTCTACGCTAAGAGTTCCAGACAAGATCATCTATTCGGTTTGGCTCTTTCATTTCGAAATACGTAATCCCCCCTGTTTCCCTGGAGGATCCTCACCCAAATGGCCGCGTGGTCAAGAAGGGACCGCCGGCTCGGCCTTGAACTTCCCTACGGGCTCTTTGTTGCTGCGTCCTGCTTCTTCCTCTGCTCCCTGATCTGCCTCAGCAAGTCGGCGGCATCGCGACGCGAAGGCATCTGCTTGATGATGTCCCTGCAAATCTGCTCCGCCTTTTCCAGATCGCCCCGCCTGAATGCCCCATAGGCGGCCTCAAACTGCTTATCCAGCCGGGCGACCATTTCGGCCCGGATTTCGACGCTGCGCGGGTCGAACGGATCGAACCCCATAAGATCATCAAAGTCGGGAACTTCGCGGATATCCTTTGGATGCTCGAACTTTGTCTTTACCCTCGGCCAGTTGGCCGGTGTCGACTGAGCCTGCAACCCCATGGCCTCGGTTGGTGTCGGCGTGCGCGCCTCCTGTTCTGCCCAGTATAGCAGAGCAGTCGCTGCCAACAGAACCACAAGCGCCGCAATTGCCAAATGGTCCACCCGTCGGCGCAACCGGTTCCACAGAGCGACCAACTGCTCATTCACGGTCTAACCATCCCATCTCCAGATTTTTCAGTCAAGCACAAAGCACACCGGCGGGAGATTTCTCCCGCCCCCCATCTCTCTTGCCCCCAGCGGGGCGGCAATCTCTCCATTGCGTTCTACGATTCGTCATCATCGCCCCTGCGCACAGGCGCGCCTGCGGGCCGGTACCGATCCCAACCTTCCCGCCCCGTCAGCCATGCCTCGGGCGTTGGCGTGGGGACTATCTTCGAGCGTTTGCCCTTGATTTTTGCCGTTATCTGGAAGCCGTAGATCGTCCGACCGGTTGTGCCGGGTAGCGAAACCGGTAAGGGTGACCGCGTCAGCGAGGCTTCCTCGACCTGTTCCATCTTGCTCAGCGCCTGCGTCAGGAACGGAGCAGACTTGGGTTGCTCGGCGAATCCTTCGATTCTCAGCTCCCCGTTGGGACCCATTTCGACCTCGCCGTAGAACACGTCAACCGGCCGGACCGACTGGAGCACCGAAAGGGCGCGGAAGAAATAATCGCGATCCAGGCCATAGTCTTCGGTCATCCCGGCGCCCCGCTCGATGATAAAGAACATCATTTCCATTAGCTGTGAGCGGGTTTGCGCTTTCGTATAAAGGTCTTGCAGTGGTTTCAGCCGCACCCTGCTCGCAGCCATCTCGTTTGCTCGCTGCCGCCAGGCCGTGCTCATCACGTCGCCGACCTGCGAAGCCACCAGGAGCATGAGAACCAAAAGCGCCGCCTGCAAGCCCAGCTGCAGGTTCTTGCGCTTGAACTCGATCCAGCCCTTCAGGTGCTCGGGCAAGAAGTCTATCGCGATGCACGAGGCACCCAACCCCTGCAGCGCCATGCCGATAGCGATCAGGAAATCTGTGATTTCCGCTCCCGCCCGCACGTTCGACCGGCACGCGGGATTGTGGATCTCGCGTGCCATTTCGACCGGAATACCCAGTCGATCCTCCACATAAGCCGCCAGGTTTGGCAAGGCCGCCTGGCCCCCACTGACCACCAGGCGGTCCACTGCCATACCGTCCGGTTGCGAAATATAGAAGTCCAACGACCGGCGGATCTCTGCCACCATCCGATCCACGGTCGGCATGATCGCCCGACACGCCTGCTCGTTGTACCCGTCGCCCGAGGGCGGCATGTCGCCCAGGAGAACCTGCGTTTGCTCGCGCTTGATCCGCTCGGCTTCGGCGAAACTCTCGCAACCGCACCGCTCCTGGATCATTCGCGTCAGTTGGTTGCCCGCTAGCGGGACGCTTCGGGCGAAACCGATGAGTTTCGCCCCGCCGCTTCTGCCGATGGCCAGGTCGATCGTGCTGGCGCCAATATTGACGTAGGCTTTGACCTCTTCGATTTCAGAAGAGACCGGGACCAGTTCGCGGCCGCCCGCTGGCTCTTCGGCCACCTCTTCTTCTTCACCGGCGGCAGGTTTCCCCTTGCGAGCCAGAAGGCCTCTGAGGCTGGCGGCGAAGCCGGAGGGTTTCACGGGTTCCTCGACCTCGCCTGTCTCCTCGGGAGTCAGCTCGGCCACGGCGGCGACTTGTTCCTCAAATGACAGTTCCTCAGGCTCAACCCCCTCGTCAAACATGTGGAAATTGAAGAGCGCAAAGGAGCTGACACCGAGGCGGATCGGTCGGACTCCCAGCCGGCGCACGAGCGTCATGTATTGCGCAACGATCTCGCGCTTGATCGCGACAAGCAGAACCTCGACCTCGTCTTGCACGTCGGCCGAACAGATCTGGTACTGCAGGAGGGTCTGCTCGAGAGGGAAAGGTATCTGCTGGCGGGCTTCGAACCGAATGATGCGTTCCAGGCGTTCCTCGCTCGTTCGAGGCAATCGCACCCGACGCACAAAGACGGCGTGTCCCGGCAAAGCCAAGACCGCTTGGCGCGTGGCGATCTTGTGCTCGCGCAGTAGGTCGCGCAGGGTTCGAACAACGGCTTCCCATCGCGTTTCGGCCGATGCATCGGGCGCCACGTCCAGCGACGCCTCAACCAATCGCTGGATGATCACGCCCGTCCGGTCTTGCGACAGTTCGGCAACCTTGAGCGATGCGCTCCCGATGTCAATACCAATGCATCTTCTGGCACGACGCTTCACGCTTGTCCCGCCTCCCGATATCTGCTTGTCTTCTGCATTTGGTCCCTTCTACCGACTCCGGTAGCTGCGTTAGTTCGGACTTTCTCGCGAAGACGTCTCATGTGTTAGTTTGGAAGGTCTCTCTCCTTGCTCGAGAGAATTGAATGGGCATACAATGCGGGGCTTTGCCTCGATATAACCAATATATGATTACCAGGGTTGACGATAAGAATGCCTCGGAAGTCAAGTCAACACAATTTTTCGTTTTTTCGCCGCGCGTCTGGCTCGCGCAACCATACCCCTTTTCTCAATCGGGTCACTGCTGGTGCGGGCTTGTCGTTCGCACTCGCCGAGGTGGTTGGGACGCCAGGATGCCGCTCGCTCGCCCTTTCTGCGTTTCGCGGGGCGCTGTCCCGCTGGCCCAGCCGCCGCCAAAGAAAAACACGATCGCCGGCCGACGTCCGGTCGCCTGGCGACCTTGCGGTTCGAACACGTGGAGCTTCAGCTTCACGCTGCCCGAAGTCTTGTAGACGATCTGGCGTGTTGGATTCGGCAGTGTGACGTCCCGCCTGGTTCTGTGTCTTGGTCTTTCCGCCGCCCCGGCCGGCGCGGCCATACTGATCATCAAGAACGCAACGGTCATGAGCTGGGGGTCCCTCATTACTGTTCGTTCCTGCTTCTGCGACGGCAGAATCCGCTGTGGTTTGGCAGTTTTCTCAAGGGGGTGCTGGAGCCTGCCATCATCCAGCCGGTTGAAGGAATCAGGATCGCTGTGCGCGCTTGTCTGCTGAGACAGGTTGCCCGCTCGCCGTATCCCGATCCGAGTGCCTCGGTGTCTTGCGAACCGAGCGGCCGCGCAGGAACATTCCCAGTCCAACACCGAGCAATATGACAGCGACTATCAGATTGGTTATCTTGCCCACCGGTGTCGGGGGCCAAAAGACAGCCACGACCATCGCGCACCCGAGGATCATGAGAAAACCACCGACGATCTCGAGCGCGGCGATGTCTTCGCCCTGCTCGATTTCGTTCTCTCTTGGCTCTTGTTCGTCCATTCGGGCTTTGACCATCACAGGGTTAGGTAGAGCGCGATTTGGATCACCATCGAGACGACCGCCCACAACCGAAGGTCGTTCCACAACGTGGCGCGCTTTGCGCCTTCCATGATGTACTGCTTTGAGAGGGTCAGCGCCCAGATCGCCAGTGCCAGGAACAAGAGAGCCAGACCGACACGCGGGACGATCAGCGGCAGGCCCACCAGAGTCTCTTTGATGGCTTCCCCAACCGGAGCCAGCGGGCGGCCGAGCTGCTCGCAGAAGTCAACTATCGCGTCCCGGAGCAAATGCCAGAAAGCCATAAACCTCTCCCCATCTCGCCTCAGCGCGCCACCTTCTTCATGACGCTGCCATAGACAAGGCCTTCAAGTTTCTCTGGCGGCTCGCGCTTCGTCGCCAGACTGACGACGACGGTCACCACCATACCAACGACAAACGACCACCAGGCGATGTAGAGAAACGGTTCTTCGATGACGAAGAGGACATTCTTTGCCGTGAACATGAAGGCCGATGAACCCACACCGATCACCAAGCCGGCCAGCCCTCCCCACTGGGTGGTTCGCCTCCACAACATGCCCAGCAAAAGGATCGCCAACAGCGGCCCCTGAAACATCGAAAGCAATGTCTGCATCGCTGCGAAAATGCCCGAGAACTTCGTCTCGGCAACCGGCGCAAAAAGGACGCCGATCACGAGAAAGACGATCGTCAACGAGCGCCCGATGACCAAGTAATGGCGGTCGGAGGCCCGGCGGACAAGCAAACGCTGGTAAAGGTCGCGGGTCCACAGCGTCGCCGCCGAGTTGAGGTAGGAATCGACGTTGCCCATCAGTGCGGCCAGGAAGGCGGCAAACACCAGTCCGACCAGTCCCGCCGGCAGCAGCTCGCGGATCAGCGTCGGCACCGCATCGTCGCCCTTGTCCAGCTGCAGGGGCAGCGCGAGCGCGATCAGGCCAGGGACAACCATGATTACCGGAACGATTACCTTGAGGACGGCGGCCCAAATCAGGCCCGCTTTGGCGTCGAAGGCGCTGCGGGCACCCAGTGTGCGCTGGATGATCGCCTGGTTCCCAATCCAGTAGGCGGGCGCCAGAACGAAACCCAGGCCGAATATCACCGCCGGCCAGGCGTAGGGACTGGTCGAATCTGCCGGCAAGAACAGCGTGAAGTGGTTGGCGTATGCATCGCCGAGGTCTTTCACGCGGCTGACCATCTCGCCGACGCCGCCGACGCTTGCCATACCGAAAATCAGAATCGCCAGACAACCGAGGTACATGATGATCATCTGGGCTGCATCGGTCAGAACAACCGCGGCCAGACCGCCAAAAAACGTATAGGTGCCCACGATGACGGCTGTCGCCAAGACGTAAATCGAGATTTGATAGTCGGGGGCAAACCAGAAAGGCGCGACGAGCCGGTCGGCGCCACCCAGCAGATTGCGAAACATGATCGCCGCCGCCGAGAAGATCACGCCGAGGTTGAGCGCCAGGAAAAGTCCCCAGATAACCGCCACGATGCTGCGCACGGCCAGGTTATAGCGCAAGCCGAGCCATTCAGGCACGGTGTAGACGCCGGCTTTCCAGTAATAGGGAACGAAAATGAAAGCAGAGATCAGGATTACCGGGATGCATGCCAGCCAGTCGAAATTGGCCAGCACCAGGCCGAACAGGTAGGCCTGGCCCGCCAGGCCGATGACGTCCTTTGCCCCGATGTCAGTGACGACGAGCGACATCCCGATCGCCCACCACGGAAGGCGCCTGCCCGCGAGGAAAAAGTCTTTTCCCGTGCGGACGTACCGGCCCAGGTAGGTGCCGATCACCAGGATGCCACCGACGTAGAGGATAACGATGGCGTAATCGATTCCGGCCAGTCCCACGAGACGCCTCCCATGCGTCGGCGAATGTCGGCATTACTATTGGCACGGTCACAATAGCTGCCTCGGTGCGGAATGCAAGGATAAAAGGCGGCCCAAAGTAGCGCAGGCATCCTGCCTGCAATTCTTCCCCACCACGTTCAAAGTATGCAAGCAAAGATGCCTGGGCGCCGTACGGCGGCCTGTCCGGCGGACTGCGTTACAGCTTTCCAGTCGGCAATCTGGTATTTCGCAAGTGCCTCCGAGAGAACGCCATCACGGGGCTGAGAATGGGATTCTCGAGCGGCCGGGATAGTGGCTAAGTTTGCTTGCTCGGCGTGATGTCGGTCGGCGGTCAGCGATACAGTGGCCAGCGGCCGGCGCGGGTCGGCAGTGTTAGCGTTCCGATGTCCAGGAGGTTGTTTTGCTCGTTCGGCTCGGGCACTTCGTTGAGGACGTCGCACTGGACCAGGACGTGATACTGGCCGGCCGCTAGAGCGGGCACTATTGCCATCACCACGTAGTTGAATTGCTCGCCCGGATCGAGTGGCGGCACGAGAATGCCTGCGATCCAGAGAAAGTCATCAGCGCCGTAGACTCCGTCGGTCGATAGGTAGACATGAGTCCAATGAGTGCCCGGCGTACCCAGACCCGCGTTCCGTACTTGGAGCGAGACCTGGGCAAGCCTGCCGTGGTTCACTTGTTCGGGTGCAACCGAACCAGTCGTCACCACAAGGTCCGCATACCATGGACCGACATATTCATAGGCCCCCATGTCACAGGCGGCCTGTCCGTCATGATTGCCGTCAAGCGGACGCTGGCTACCGTCTTTGTCTGTCGCAGGGCAGTGGTCGTTCGTGCCCGCGTCGATACAGGGCGAGTCGGCCTGGAGATGGTAGTCGTCGGGCCCGACGAAGCGCGGATTCTGTGCGATATTGCCCTGGCCGCCGCCGGTATAGCCCTCGATGCACGAGTAGATCGGCACGGCGGAGTTGTGGATCTGCGGCGAGCCGGCTGCAGAATTGCCCCAGAAGATACAGTTGACTATGAGCGAGGTACAGTTGCTGGCCCCGCCGCCAAACCCGGCCGAGTTGCCTACAATGGTGTTATTGGCGATTGTCCCGTCGCACTTGTACAGGCCGCCGCCGTCCCAGTTCGTGGAGTTGCCCGCGATGATGTTGTTCTGGATCGTGCCGTTGCAATCGTTCAGCCCACCGCCAGCCGGGAGCTGCTGGCCACCGGCTCTCTCCACGGAATTGCCCGTGATGAGGTTGTTCTGAATCGTGCCGTTGCATCGGAACAGGCCCCCTCCGCCCGGGAACTCCTCCCACCTGCCTCCGCTCGCGGAATTGTCGCTGATGATGTTGTTCTCGATCGTGCCGTCGCAATAGCACAGGCCGCCGCCATCCCACTTCGCGGAGTTGCCCGTGATCGTGTTGCCATGGATCGGGCCGTCGCAACCGTACAGCCCGCCGCCGTTCTCCCAGGCGAAGTTGCCCGAGATGATGTTGTTCTGGATCGTGCCGTCGCAATTGAACAGCCCGCTGCCGTGACCCGCCCTGTTCTCGGTGATCGTATTGTTTTGGACCACGCCGGCACAGTAGAGCAGCCCACCGCCAACATGCCAACCATAGTTGCCCGTGATAGTGTTGTTTTGGATCATGCCGTGGCAGGCGTATAGCCCGCCGCCGAAAAGAGCCGAATTGGCGCGGATCGTGTTGTCCACGACGGCCCCGCTGCACTCGGACAGGCCGCCGCCGCCATGCTCTACGGAATTCCCCGCGATGATGTTACCCTGGATCGTTCCGTCGCAGTCGTATAGCCCACCGCCATTTGTCGCCTCATTGGCCGCGATCGTGTTGCCTCCAATTAGGCCATTGCAGTCGCG
>Ga0111193_1015_pt1 | contig 14872 bp, 11 predicted proteins | sample DeeMarSWOR324_28_FD_80361 | JGI IMG/M metagenome (GOLD analysis project Ga0111193, IMG submission 80361) | candidate division BRC1 bacterium SM23_51 | reverse complement strand
GGTCGATCTCGCCGCAACAGCCTGGCCCGCAGCCGCCGCTGGCCTCGGCGACGCTTTGACGTGGCGCTGCCCTTCGCTTGTTGCGATCATGTCCAGCCATAACATGTTCCTCCTTCTCGTGGCACGTAAGTTCGATGGCTACCCGAGTGCCTGGTGCGGACTTGTGCCATACTTGCACGAAGTCTGCAACAACTTGTATTCGTCACTCACAGGGCGAGCACTGAAGCTTCGCATGTTCAGGGGCGTGCCCGTAGAGATACTGGCGACAGGAGCCAGGTACCTTGAGCAGCTGCATTTTCGATGACTGCTGCGACAATCTTGTCATAGCGCGGATGAGGAGCGCCAGAACAATCTCTGGCCGTGGACGCGAAGTGTCGCGTCTGCCATGTCGCCGCCCGTGGCGAGTGGGACAACCGCGCTGGGAATCGCCCCAAGGCGTGAGGCATTCCGGCCGTCGTTTGCCCGCCCGAACGTGGTGGCAAGTACGCAGCGACCCGAGGAGCACGCCGGCAGTTGCGTGGGGATCTCACTTGACGCGGGCATGCGTGGCGTGTTTTCGAGAGGTTGGTGCGGCATTAGAGCACAAAGATGCCGGACAAGATCGCAGTAGTCTCGGAAACGAAACGATGGAAGGAGAGAATATGTACAGAAACAGTATGCGCAGGCTGGCGTGCACGATTGTGTGCTGTGCTATTTTGGCTGCATACGGCGAGGGTCTCCGCGCCAACGGCGCTCAAGTCGGCGAGGAGGCAGCGGGACATGGCCCGCGGATGACCGACGCAGAGTTGTTTACGGCATTGGTGTTGGAGAATCCTGGATTGGCGAAGGTGAAAGCGGCGGTCGAACGCGGGGACCGGGAGACCGCGAAACGCGCCTTCGTTGAGCACCTCAAGTCGCGCGAAAAGCCGAGGTGGTTCTTTGACTGGCGCGACAAGCCCCGGCCCGACCAGCGCCCGGAGAATCCTGAAGTCGCCGAGGCGGACCGTTACGCGCGCAATGAGCTTGTCAGTGTCCGCGTCTGGCATGATTTCGGCCGAGATGTGGACTGGAGCGCGAATCCGATGGCCAACAAGTATCGCGAGTGGACGTGGCAACTGAACCGCCACCGGTTCTGGGACACGCTGGGCAGCGCCTATTGGGAAACGGGAGACGAGAAATATGCGCGGGCGTTTGTTGCCCAAATGAACGACTGGGTGAAGGATAATCCCGTGCCGCTTGATCGCCCGAACAATCGTGGGGGCTCGCGCTGGCGCACGATCGAGGCGGGTATCCGTATGTCCGGGCCGTGGCCGAACGCATTCTACTACTTCCTTTCATCGCCATCGTTCACGGACGAAGACATTGTCACAATGGTCAAGTCGTTTGCCGAGCACGCGCGCTACCTGACGAAGTTTCCCGCCAGCGGCAACTGGTTAACGATGGAAGCAAATGGACTTTTTCACGTTGGGGCCATGTTCCCCGAGTTTCGAGAGGCGGCGGCGTGGCGCAACACGGCGATCGGACGGCTGTACGAAGAACTCGACAACCAGGTCTATCCCGACGGTGCGCAGATTGAACTGTCGACGAGCTATCACCAGGTCAGTTTGCGTAACTTTGTTGGAGCGCTTCGCGTCGCGCAATTGAACGATTACCCGGTGCCGGCCGACTACATCGCCAAGTTGGAACGGATGTATCATTACAATCTGTACGCCGCGATGCCGAATGCGCACCTGCCGGGCCTGAATGACGGCGGCTACACTGATGTGCGCCCCTATTTGGAGGAAGGTTTTGGCTTCTTCCCGCACCGCAAAGACTTCCAATGGATGGCTGCTGATGGTGCGGAAGGCTCGCCGCCGGAGCACAAATCTTACGCCTTTCCCTACGCGGGGCAGCTGGTCATGCGGTCGGGTTGGGACAAGAACGCGCGCTATCTGTTGTTCGACGTTGGACCGTTTGGGTACGGGCATCAGCACGAAGACAAGCTCAATTTTGTTATTCACGCGTACGGGACGAATCTGCTTATTGATCCCGGCAACTATGCCTACGACAGCTCCCAATGGCGACGCTATGTCGTCAGCTCCTATGGGCACAACGTGATTCACGTTGACGGCAAGTATCAGAATCGGCGGGGACTGGATCGAAAACACTACGTAGTGAAGGAGCCGTTGCCGCACGTTTGGCAGACGACAAAGAATTATGACTATGCGGCGGCGCGATTTGGCACGCTGGACCACGAGGGCTTTGGTCGCAAGAAGGAGAAGCTGGCGACGCACACGCGCCACATTTTATTCGTGAAAGGCAGTGGCGAGGCGTCGCGCCGAAAGGCTGGTGACGATTACTGGCTGGTCGTGGACGTGCTGGAACCGACCGATGACCAGCCGCACACCTACGAGGCAATGTTTCATCTCGATGTGAAGGATGTTGCCGTTGATCCCGCGACCAAGCGCGTCATCACACAAAACGATGATGGCGCGAATCTCGCCATCGTCCCGGTTGCTGATGCGGAATTGGAGGTGGAGGTCATCAAGGGACAGGAGGAGCCGTTTGTGCAGGGCTGGGTGCCGGCGGGCGGCTATAGGGTGCGCCCGATCCCGACGCCGGTGTTCAAGCGCAAGGCGGCCGGTGTGACCTATTTTGTCTACGTTTTCTATCCTTTGCCGAAAGGTGCAAGGTTGCCTGTGACCCGTGTTGAACCAGTCAGCCTCGCGCCCGACATCGTGCGGGTTAAAGTACTGTTCGCTGACGGGCGTGTCGACGACTTACAGGTTGGGAGCACAGTCCAGGTGAAGCAGCGCTAAGAGAAGTGGGGCAACCGCGCCGTGCGCGGCGGCCACCGCCCGGACTTGTGGTGCCTGCTTGGCGGGCGTGTGGCCGAGCACCTTGTCGATAAACTCATAAGCTTCGTGGCGCACCTGCGGCGGGAAGTCGTGTTCGCAATCGGGATAGCGGACCCGAAGTTGGTTTTCCGCTCCCAATAACTTATAGACTGGCTTTGCTGCCGCGATTGCCTTCCTGACGCCGCGCACGTCGAAATTGTCGTCGCGCAAAGGCGAATTGGAAAAGAATGCCCGCGGGGCGAGCGCCGCAACGACCTCGTAGAAGTCGAACGGCACACGGTCGGGATCCAACTCGTACACATCGCGCAACCGCGGCATGTAGCGAGCGCTTGTCCAGCCGGCAATCTTACCCTCGTAGTAATCGTGGAAAGGTGTCCACCCGCAGCTCGACACGATCACCTTCAGCCGCTCGTCGAACACGCCAACGAACATGGCGTTGTGGCCGCCAAGCGAGTGACCAATGACGCCGATCCGGTGCGGATCCACCTTCGGTCGTGCCTGCAACAGGTCCACGCAGCGCATATGATTGAAAATCCCCTTCATCGAGCCGGAGACGTAGCGGTCCGCCTCGAAGTCATACGCGTAATCTCCGAACGAAGGATAGTCGGGCACGAGCACGACGTAGCCCCGTCGGGCGAGTTCCGCTCCATAGCCGCGGTTTAGCCGCTCGCTCAAGCCCGCGGGAACGCCTTTGCCGAGTGGCGAGGTCGGATGCAGAGCCAGCATCGCTGCGACGCGCTCGCCCTTTTTGCGCCCCGCAGGCAAATACAGATAGGCCGGTACACGATCGCCCTCTTCGGCAGCGAATGAGAGCGTCAATCGCGTGAAGCCGTCGCCTTCGACGCGATCGCTCACGCGCACATCGAGTGGCACAAGGTTCGTCCGGTCCGGCAGCTCGCCCATCGCTTCCTGCATCCCAAGTAGGATATGGTGACGGCGCGTTTTCCAATCTTCGGGCGTCCGGACGGGATGCTCGTGACCGTCTTGGTCGCGATAGACGAGAAGCCGCGAGTGGTCGGAGTAAACCGGCGCAGTCGGTTCGCGTGCCGCTGCGTGCCATCCAACCAAGGCGACGACCAGCAGTGCCAGCGACGGTGAGAGTTTCATAGTCAGAATCCCCCTCGATATGATTTGCGCGACGGCGCTCCGCACGACAGAATATGTAATATCCAGTTCCGCGCGTAATCCAACAGCTCATCTTGAGAGGCCACGGCCAGCTTGTCAAGTGAGCCGGCTGCATCGGATCGGTATGCGCGCTCCTTGCTTTGACCACCAAATCTGACGGGACACGCCACGTATTCTCCGTTCTTGCGCCGGTCAGACTTGTCCTTTGGCCGGCTATCGCGTGCCTCGGTCAGACCCCGTACATGCAAACGGGGGCGCGCCAGGTTCCAGCGAGTTGCCTTTTGCCGATCGGAGCGGGTTGGGCGTTGGAATAATCATTGACAGCCGACACCTGGTCGGTGTGATCTATGATGTGCTTTTTAGACTACCGGGTCGGAGGCGGCAAAATGGAAGGTGTGGTTCCCCGTCGCAACAGTTGCTTCGGGTTTACATTGATCGAGTTGCTGATTGTTGTGGCGATCATCGCCATTCTCGCTCTGATCGCGGTACCCAATTTCCTCGAAGCGCAGACGAGGGCGAAAGTAGCGCGCATTGAGAATGATCTTCGCAATCTCGCCATCGCCCTCGAAGCGTACTGCGTCGATTGGAACGACTACCCGGACAAGAGCGACGAGAGCCTCCTCGCGGCGCACCGTCGTGGCGGTCTTCTGCGCCTCACCACGCCCGTCGCGTATTTGACCACCGTACCTCTCGATCCATTCAACAGAGAACTACAGGACGAGGCAGGGAGACATCCACCGCTCACGTACGAAATGGCCTCGACCGGCTGCACCAATCTCTCGCCCAAAGGCTGGGCGGTGTACTCTTGCGGTCCCGACCGTCTCGACGATACCGGCCCAGGCGTTTGCGAATATCCCTACGTGACGCTGGAAACGACGGTCTACGATCCCACGAACGGCACGGTGAGCAAGGGCGACGTCCTGCGCTTCGGGCCGAGGATATTCCTGGAGAAGATACGGTTCCGCTAGCACCGAATCTTTGCAGCCACTTCGCAAATGCGCCGGCTGCCTTTTGTTCGTCAAACTCAACGGATGATTGGGATAGTCGTTGCCCCGGTGCTTCTGGTCGGTACAAGGTATGGCCTTATCTTCGGAGAGACATCGATCCGGGTGCTAGCAATATGGCAGGCGTACTTCTTGCCCGCAACAACCGGTCGGCGTTCACGTTGATCGAGCTGCTGATTGTCGTGGCGATCATCGCCATTCTCGCGTTGATCGCGGTGCCCAACTTCCTCGAAGCTTCGACGAGGGCGAAAGTGGCGCGTGTCGAGAACGATCTTCGCAACATCGCCCTGGCCCTCGAGGCGTATTGTGTCGATTGGAACGACTACCCGGAGACGAGCGACGAGAGCATCTTGGCCACGCATCGTTATGGCGGCTTCATCCGCCTCACCACGCCCGTGGCCTTCCTGACCAGTGTGCCTTTGGATCCATTCAACAGAGAGCGAGGGGACGATTGGTCGAGACGTCGCCCACTGACGTACGAAATGGGCTCGACCGGCTGCACCGATCTTTCGCCCAAGGGTTGGGCGGTTTACTCTAGCGGTCCCGACCGCCACGATGACACTGGGCCGGGCAATCCCCTCTATCCTCACGAGACGCTGACCACGACGATTTACGATCCTACGAACGGCACGGTGAGCAAGGGCGATGTCATCCGCTTCGGTCCGAGGATATTCCTGGAGAAGATACGATTCCGCTAGCACCGAAGCTTTGCGGCCACTTCCCTGTTGCGCCGGCCGGGTTTGTCGATCAAAACCGACCGATCGCGGGAATAGTCATTGACGCGCCGCTTTTGGCCGGTGTAGAATAAAGTGTGATTCATGGACGCGTACGGATTTGGGGGTGGTGACATGACACGTGCGCCCTTCACTCACAACAGTCGCCGGGCGTTCACCTTGATCGAGTTGCTGATCGTCGTGGCGATCATCGCTATTCTTGCATTGATCGCGGTGCCCAACTTTCTCGAAGCTTCGACGCGGGCGAAAGTCGTCCGCGTCGAGAATGATCTTCGGAGCATCGCCGTGGCTCTCGAGGCCTATTGTGTCGATTGGAACGACTACCCGGAATGTAGCGACGAGAGCCTCTTCGCTGTAAACATGCATGGCGGTCTTATCCGGCTCACCACGCCCGTGGCCTTCCTGACCAGCATACCTCTTGATCCGTTCCTCAGAGAGGAGACGGACTCGAATGCGAGACGAGGGCCGCTCACGTACGAAATGGGCTCGACCGGCTGCACCAATCTCTCGCCCAAAGGCTGGGCGGTTTTCTCCTGTGGTCCCGACCGCTACGACGACACCGGGCCGTCCGTGCCCAAATACCCTTATGAGACGCTGAAAACGACGGTCTACGATCCCACGAACGGCACGGTGAGCAAGGGCGACGTCCTGCGCTTCGGGCCGAGAATATTCCGAGAGAAGATACAGTTCCGGTAGTGCCACGCCGCCGGCGTTCTCCGACCGCTTTGCCAGGGCACGACGGCGGGGTATTGTTCGGCCTTTTGGCCGTTGGATGACATCTCGCGTTTTGGCAGGAGGTTTCCCATGCTCGACTGGACGAATCTCGTGGGGGTTCTTGTGGGTCCGTTTCTCGTCGCCTCGGCGTCCTTTGCCGCACCGGACTTCGTCGCGTTTCAACGACACGAAATAGATTCCTTTCCGGCGGGCTACCAGGTTGCCGTCGCGGACATCAATAGTGACGGCCGACCCGACGTGATCGCGCTCTCGACCGAGGCCGACCGCGTCGATTGGTACGAGAACCCGGGCTGGAAGAGACATCCGGTCGCCCGAACGACACGCAACATCGACATTGCGCCCTGTGATATCGATGGCGACGGCATTGCCGAGTTGGCGCTCGCGAGCGGGTTTTACTTCTCGGAGTCAACGCGCGGGGGCGAGATTCAATGGCTCGACCAGCCCGCAAAGCCCGCTGATCTGTGGCGCCTCAGGCCGATTGCCGTCGATCCCGTTGTTCACAGGCTGCGCTGGGGCGACCTGGATGGCGACGGTCGGCCGGAGCTCGTTCATGCACCCATGTTCGGGCGAGGCTCGCGCGGCGCGCTCGACCCGAAGCCAGCCCACCTCTGGGCCTTTCGGCCCCCTCGGCCGCCGCTCGAAGGCGCGTGGGAGACCTGGAAGATCGACGAGACGCTGACTGTCCTGCACGGGATTCACGTGGCCGATCTCGACGGCGACGGGCGGGACGAGATCCTCACGGCGAGCTATGAGGGAATTCATTTGTTTGATTTTGAGGGCGAAGGATCGGCGGCGCGCTGGCAGAAGACGCGAATCTCGCAAGGGGCCGAACCGCAAGATCAAAAGCCTGGGTCGGCGCGCGGTTCGAGCGAGGTGGCACCCGGCAAACTCGGATCGGGCCACCGTTTCATCGCTGCGATCGAGCCATGGCATGGCAATCAAGTCGTCGTCTATACACGCGCCGCTGGCGCAAGCGCGTGGCGGCGCCGGGTTCTCGACGAGTCGCTCGAGCAGGGCCATGCGCTGGTCGCTGCGGACCTGGATGGCGATGGAGCAGATGAAATCGTCGCGGGTTGGCGGCGCGGCGAGGGAGGGCTAGCGATCTACGATCCGCGCGACGACACTGGCGAGCAGTGGGCAAAGATTCCGCTGGATCGCGGCATTGCCGTTGAGGGTGCAGTCGCAGCCGACATCAATCGTGACGGCCGACTCGACATTGTAGCAATTGCGGGGCGCTCGAACCTGCTCGTCCGGTACGAGAACCTCGGCCGCCAAATAGCCAAGCCGTGAGATTCTCTTTTGGGCAGACAAGGAGGCCGGGAGCGTCTCTCAATCCCACGCAGTTTCGAGCAAGATATGTTCGCATTTCTTTTCCTGGCTTCCCGGTCTCCTGATAGATTCCTCATAGTCAACGTGTTTTTAAATTCGCCAACTCAGGCGAACTGGCCGTCTTGAGACAGAGGACGGCATCGCCGGGAAATGGCGCATTGAAGGACCGCGAAACACCGCCCCTTGTCGAGCCGCCCTCCGTGCTCTTTCCGTCGGTGGGATTGATCCACTCCACGGAGAGCCTGCCGGCCACATCGGAAAGGTCCACATCGACAGTGCCTCCGTCGGGCAAATAGACCAGATACTCGTTTCCAGGGTTGCCCAGGCAATAGCTCGTTGACGCGAGGTCGTTGCGTGGAACCATGGCCGCCAGGTTCATCCGATTTGCCAGGCGTAGCGCATATCCCATACTGCGCCGGACTGGCTCGAACTTGGAATCGAATCGTTTTCCCAGAACCACTCCCTCGTAAGGATCCATGAAGATGGGGTTGTGCCCTCTGAGAAAACTCTTCCAAACCCAAGCCTGATTTCCGCCGATTCCCCAGAGGTGGTCCGTGTCACTGAGGATAACCTTTCGACCATCCGCTGCCGGTGGGTTGTCCCTGTAGCCGCCCTCGGGGTTCGGCGAAATCCAGTCAGCCGGGCCTTCAAAAAGGGTGCTGTTCTTGCCGCCTCGATATTGGAACGTCATTCCAACGGGGTGTTGCTTGGGCTTGCCCTTCTCGTAGTCATGTATATAATTGATCATGTGATATTGCCACGGGGTGGACGGTGGATGGTTCTCATTGGATATTTCATAAAGTACATTATCCAGGTCGTTCACTGCATCAATAACTCTCCTGACATACGCCTCCTGGAGGGCCGTAATGTCACGATTGGCCAAAGTATGGATTTCGAGCCCCTTTCCGTCCTTGTTCAAATCACCGTTGATTTCGTTTATGTTGTTGTCCTTGTGAAACGGATGACCTTTCCAACCGTTGGCGACGTGTTGCAGACCCCAACCTTCAAAAAGCATAATGGAAACATAGATCCCGTGTTTCCCGGCCGTGACGGCCCTCGAGCGCAAGCGATCAAAATACTTTTTGTTGAATTTCTCGAGATCGAATTTCGGTTTGCCGTCCGAGGCTTTTCCCGGACCCGTGCGCGCCCACGGGAGCGGTGCAACAGTGTGGATCTTATCTTTGCGATAGGCAGGGTTGTTCGCTGTCGTGTCCCAAGTGACAAGTTCCCACGTCCACATGCGGATGAAATTGTGATTGAGTCGCTTCATCCAGTCCAGACACGCCGTGAAGTCAAAAGGAGGGGGTGGGTCGGTGGGTCCCATGTCTACGAGATTGTTCCAGGTGTGTGAGCCAGTCAGCAGGATCGCTTTTCCGCTCCCGTCGGTGAAATAGCGAGGATTCTTTGGGTGAACCCTGAGCGGCCCCTTCGCCTGCGCTGAAAAAGCATGCGGCGGACCCAACAGACACAGCGCCGAAGCCGCCACAACCACCGGTTTGATGTAGGCTGTTTTCATGGTAACCTCCGGAAGCGCGTTGTGGGCACTGCAAGATGAATGGACCAGTATCGGGCGCCTTGTCAACTGCCTCTTGCACAGGATGGCATCGAACACGCTGTTTGATCTCACTTTCTCCGAATAACCTCTCGCCAAGAGGCGAAGCCGCGAAGCTTGACGCATCTTCGCGCGATCTTTCTGTAAATCGGCAATTGACAGATGCGTTGTTCAATTGCTAAGTGCTCCACTGCAAGGTCTAGCGTTGATGTGATCAAAGGAAGATAAACAATGGAGCACAAGGAACCAACGCGACGCGAGTTTCTCAAGGCCACATCGGCGGCCGTTGCCGGCGCTGCACTCACCGGTTGCGCCGTGTCGCGGATCAAGCCTGTGGACACGTCGAAGATTCTCAATTTCAATCCCAAGATGGGTTACCGGCGCCTCGGCAAGACCGGTGTCATGATCTCCGAGGTCAGCCTTGGCGGCCATGGGTCGCTCGGCCTGCAGAATCGGGTCGAGGTGCTCGAACGCGCCGCCGAGCTTGGCATGAACTACCTCGACACCAACATCGTCGAGGAATGCACCCAGTATGGCGAGGCCCTCCGCGGCAAACGCGACAACTGGCACATCGGTTTTGCCTCGTGGCCGCAAAAAATCACCGAGGAATACGAGGAACATCTTTCCAAGGAGCGCTTCGTCCGCGAGATCGAGGCGCGCCTCAAACACTACAAGACCGACACGCTCGACATCTGGCGGCCCGTCGGCGCCACGTGGGGCGAGGGCCAAACGTCCATTCCCACCATGCTCATGGTCAGCCGCCGCGCCCTCGATATGGTCGTCGAGGTTTTCGAAAAGGTCCACCGCGAGGGCAAGGTTCGTTGGTTGGGTATCTCGGCTCACAATCCCAAGGTATTTCGCCGGGTGCTCAACGGGTACCCGCAATTCTCCGTCATTCTTTTCCCCTGTCTGTTTCTCACGAGGGAATTGGGCGGCGACAGCCTGCTCGCGCTGGCCAAGAAAAAGGACGTTGGTGTGATCGGCATCAAGCCTTTTGGCGCGGGAACAACGTTTGGCATCAGGCCCAGCGAGATTAAGGGCAAGCTGGACAAACGCGCGCATCTGCTCGTCAAGAGGATGCTCCATGATCTGAGCGTCTCGGCCGTCATTCCCGGTGTCAACACCACCGAGCAGCTCGAGGAGAACGTCAGGGGCTCCTACGAGCGCGACCGACCCTTGACCGCCGAAGACCGTCGAGCGCTGCGCGAGTGCAGACAGAATTTCTACGCCAATTTGACGTCCGAATACCAGTGGCTGCGCCAGTGGGAGACGGTATGAGGCGGGCGCTCCTGATCGCCGCAGTTGGTTTGACCGTGTTGCTTGTGGGTGGTTGCGGTGCGCGCCTGGACGAGCGCGACCCGCTCGGCGCCAATGCGGGTTGCTATGTTTGCCACATGACGTTTGTCAATGAGGAGCTGGCGACCGTCCATCTTGCGGCGAAGATCGGCTGCATTCAATGTCATGGCGCAAGCGCCGCACATGCGAACGACGAGAATGTTGGGGCGACCCCGCCCGACGCTGTCATCGAGCGCGACCAGATCAACGACCACTGCCGCGCCTGTCACGAAACCCATGACGTCGCGCCGGAGCTGATGATCGCGCGATGGCAAGACCGCGTGAACACGCGGACGTCAACGCGGCCGCTTTCGTTGCCCGCCGCTTGCACCGACTGCCACGGCGACCATAAGATCGCGAAGGGGCTGTGATGAGGTGCTTGCGAAGCAATGCACCGCAGGCATCCTGCCTGCAATTGTCGCCGACGGCAGTCAAAACAGGCAGGCAAGATGCCTGCGTTACAGATTTCTAGCGAGCTGCTGTCGCGCAAGTGTTTCTGTGACGTTGCCGATTCTTGCTATGCTTCGCCGAGCAAGCCGCGGACCCAGGCCAGGCTATCTTCGAGCATCGAGCCCTCGCATTCGAGACTGAAGACGCCGTCATAACCGTTGTCGAGCAAGAGCTTGACACATTTGCGAATGTTGTCTGCATTGACGCCACTGCCAATCGCGCAGTGACTCATCGCGATGCCGGTCGCGCCGCCTCGCAACGCTTCGGCCAGCTCCTGGCTGACATCCTTAATGTGAACGTGACTGATCCGGTCCTTGAACTGCTCGACAAACACGACCGGATCCCGACCCGCTATAAACGCGTTGCCCGTGTCCATATTCATGCGAAGGCAGGGTGAATCGCAAGAATCGAGCATTTCGGCCATGAAGTCCGCGTTGGTGGTGTAGTAGCCGTGGGGTTCGATATTGATAATGATCTCGTGCGCCTCGGCAACGGGTACGATCCGCTGATAGCAGCGTTTCATCAGCTCCAGCCCTTCGCGGTCGGTCATCCCTTCGGGACGGCTTGCCGCGTCGGTCGTATCAACGCACGGACAGCCGAGCAGATTTGCGAAGCGAATGGTCTCGATGATATACTGAACGCCAAGTGTCTCGCCTTCGGGTCGGCTCAGCGGGAATGCGGCATCAATCTGGGAGAACTGAACGCCGTAGCCCTCCATTTTGCGGCGCAGGAGAATGGGGTCTTCCCACAGTGCCACATGGGGCGAGAACCCTAGGCCATGCATATAGTTGACTCCACCAATCGCCCCGCACTCGATATACTTGAGATCGTGTTTCTGCGCCCAATCGAGGCATTGCTCGAAATTCCAACAACTGCTGTTGAATGCGTCTGTGTGAAAACCAATTCCAGCCATGATTCCACCTCCTTGGCGAAATGTGACGCCGGTTGCATTTCAAACCAGTTCGTCTCGAAGTGCCCGCCAGCGCTTGCGAAGCGAGGCGAGAACAGCGTCGTTTTCCTTGCGTCCCACAACGTTCTGGGTTTCTTGTGGATCTTTCTCGAGATCATATAGCTCTTCGTAGAGCGGCTCCTGCTGAATATATCGTATATATTTCCAGCGCTTGGTTCGAATGCCTTCGCACTTCGGAATCCTTGCATGTTCAAACAGGTGCTCATAGAAGAAATCCTGGCGCCAGGCTATTGGCTGTCCCTCCAGCAACGGCTGAAGATCTTGTCCCTGAACAGCCGCGGGAACATTTGCTCCCGCCATAGTAAGAAGCGTTGGCGCGATGTCAATGTTTAATGTCATCTCTTCACAGCGGCTTCCGCGCCTGTTCGATGGCAGACGTGGATCACGGATGATCAACGGCGTGCGGATCGATTCTTCGTGCATTAGCCATTTGCCCGCCAGGCCGTGTTCTCCAAGAAAGAAGCCATTGTCCGAGGTCCACAGGATGACCGTGTTTTCGCTCAGCTTGAACTGATCAAGTATGGCCATGGCCTTTCCCAAGGCGGCATCGGCGCCTGTAATCAAACGATAGTACGCTTTGACGGATTTCTGGAAAAGCCGAGGTGTTGCAAACCGCCTTTCCCATCGCACGCGCCCCTCGGACGTGCGAATGAATTCCGGTAGTGCCTGGAAGTGCTTCGCGCTAGCCGTCGTTGGCACAGGGATTTCCGTATCCTGATATAGATTTTCATAGATCGGGTCATAGCGAAAAGGATCGGGATGGCCGTCCTGAACGTGGGGCGCCTTGAAGCTGACCGAGAGGCAAAAAGGCTGTTCCCTGGAACACCCGCGCAGGAATTCAAGCGCCCGCTCGGTCAGTAGCTGCGTTAGATGCACATTTTTTCCGTTGATCTCTTGGAAATACTGTCCCTGTCCCGAGAAGCCTTCGAAATAGTCAAAATCTTCCTTGGGCAAAGGACCGCCCAGGCCCCACTTGCCGACAAAACCGGTTCGATATCTCCCCTTGCGAAGAAGAACAGGATACGTTTGTGCGAGGAGCTCCGGTGACAAGGGCTGTTGAAAGCTGTTTATCTGGTGACGCCTCGTGTACATACCTGTGAAAATGCTCGCGCGGCTGGACATGCAAATCGACGTTGTGCAGAAATTCTGCATAAACAAAACGCCTTCCTGTGCGAGGCGATCCAGGTTTGGCGTCTGGATAATTGGATTTCCCACGCATCCCATGGTATCCCAGCGCTGGTCGTCGGTAACAAACACAATGATGTTCGGCCGATCGCGCGAAGCGGAGCCGTGGCTGCTTTCTTTCGAAAAAGCCATTCTGGTCGGCCGCAGAAAAGCCAGCGATGCTCCCGCTGCTCCCATCCGTCCAATAAACCGCCGCCGACTTTCGGTCTTGCCCTTTTGACCCGTCATTCGACATTCCCCATCTGATTTGTTCCTTATCCTTGTTGCGCCCGGCTCCAAGAAATGTCAATTGTCTTTCGTTGAACCCAGCCGAAAAACTCTTTGCCCTAGCAGCTTTTCCAGAGCCACTCTCCCTTAGCCCGGATTTCTCACCACAGGTATTGAAAAACGCTGCCTTGTGGGTCATAAGTCGTTTTGTTTGAAGGGCATTATGATCCCACAGAGAGGCAGCCTTATGAAGACAGAGTGTAGCCAACAGAGGTTCGCGTTTCAAGGGTTGAAATCGCGCAAGGTGGAGACGGCGTTCGACGGGGGTCGGATCACCTCGGATGGCGGTGGGTTGTTGCTGCGGGAGGTGGAGGGGCGTTGCGCGATCGTGCGGCAATTTGCGCGGTGTTTTCGTGATCATCGCGACGTGGATTTGATCGAACACACGGTCGAGCAGTTGGTGGGGCAGCGAGTGTTCGCGTTGGCGTGGGGGTACGAGGACGTGAACGATCACGAGGCTTTGCGTCGGGATGCGTTGTTGGCGGTTCTGGCGGGCAAGGATGATCCAACGGGTCAAGACCGCGTTCGCGCGCGCGACAAGCGCAAGGCGTTGGCGGGCAAGAGCACGTTGAACCGAATGGAGTTGACGCCAGAGGACGCGGACGAAACGCACCGATACAAGAAGATCGCGGTGGATGGCGAGGCGGTGGATCGGTTCTTGGTGGAGGTGTTTGTGCAATCGCACGCGACGGTGCCGGAGCGGATCATTCTGGATCTGGACGCCACGGACGATCCGATCCACGGCGAACAGGAGGGCCGCTTTTTCCATGGCTACTGTGGCGACTACTGCTATCTGCCGTTGTATATCTTTTGCGGCGACCAGATTTTATGCGCGCGGTTGCGTTGGTCGAACATCGACGCGTCGGAGGGGGCAGTGGAGGAGTGGGCGCGGATTGTCGGGCAGATCCGCGAGCGCTGGCCGGATGTCGAGATTTGGATTCGCGCCGACAGCGGATTTTGTCGCGAAGAGATGATGCAGTGGTGTGAAGAAGACGATGTGCAGTACATTTTGGGCATTGCGAAAAACGCGCGCTTGATCGCGGCGATTGAAAAAGAACTAGAGCAGGCGCGGCAGATGCACGAAGAAAGTGGTCACGGGGCGCGGGTGTACAAAGACTTCTCGTACCAGACGCACAAGAGCTGGAGCCGGTCGCGGCGGGTGATCGGCAAGGCCGCATGGTTGGCGAAAGGTCGCAATCCGCGCTTTGTGGTGACGTCGTTGCCGGCCGAGACATACGATGCCCCGAGCGTGCATGAGAAGATCTATTGCGCGCGCGGCGAGATGGAGAATCGGATCAAGGAACAACAGTTGGATCTGTTCGCGGACCGAACGAGCACGGTGACGATGCGGGCCAACCCGCCGGACGGCG